>Ga0209460_1000112_pt1 | contig 119709 bp, 126 predicted proteins | sample EBPBio132013_DNA_FD_185868 | JGI IMG/M metagenome (GOLD analysis project Ga0209460, IMG submission 185868) | Wastewater treatment Type I Accumulibacter community from EBPR Bioreactor in Madison, WI, USA - Reactor 2_5/13/2013_ DNA (SPAdes)... | ecosystem: Engineered > Bioreactor > EBPR >... | reverse complement strand
GCAAACAGGTAGGCCGTGTGCGGGTGGGCTGCGCCAAAGACCTGTACGACCCGGGCCAGCGCCGTGTCAGTACCGGCTCTCATGTCCAGGGGGTCTATGGCCAGCCATACCGCGTCGATGCGGATCACCGCAGCAGCTCGCGCATCCAGGCAGCGCATTCGCCCGCTTGTGCTACGGGCCAAGCCACGTTCACGACCGTGGCGCCTCGGCGCAGTTCGATGCGGATGTCTTGCGCGGGTTGGGCTGGCGCATCTGCCTGTGGTGCCATCGGGGCATTGACTGGTGCCATGCTCAGCGCCACAAAGCCCGGCTGTGCCGGCGCCACGCCTGCGCGTTCGCGCAGCCAGCGGTGAACGATGTTGGCGTTGATGCCGTGGGACAGCGCCACGCCTGCTATCGAGGCGCCGGGCAGCCGGGCTTGGGCCACGACTTGGTTCTTCAGTTCAGGGCTGTACAGGCGTCTCTTGGGTGCGGGTGCAAGCTCTTCGCTCGCCATGGTGTGCATCATCTTCATCGCGCACACGATGCACGAGGGGTGCGGCTATCTCAAGATGGGTTGGCCGGACGCTTACCTTCAGCGCAACTCTTTTAGAGACTTTCAAAGTCATCAAGACCGACAAAAGAAAAAGCCGTTGCAAGTAACTTGCAACGGCTTTCGATTTTTGGCGGAGTGGACGGGACTCGAACCCGCGACCCCCGGCGTGACAGGCCGGTATTCTAACCAACTGAACTACCACTCCTGGTAGGCAACATTCGCTCCTTGCGGAGCCAAGCCTTGCCAGCTTGTGCCTTGTTAACCGAGGTTAATTTGGCGACCCTACGGGGATTCGAACCCCGGTACTTACCGTGAAAGGGTAATGTCCTAGGCCTCTAGACGATAGGGTCAAAACCTTGAACTGTTCGGTGGTGGAGGTAAACGGGATCGAACCGATGACCTCTTGCATGCCATGCAAGCGCTCTCCCAGCTGAGCTATACCCCCAAATTGACGTTGCTGCTTTTCAGTAGCCCCGTTAATTACCGAGCCTTGAATTATAGCCTTATTTTTCAGGCTGTCTTCAACCGGTTCAACACTGTTTCGCGAGAAGACAGCGCCAACACCGCATCCAGCGACGGGGTTTGTGCCGTGCCCATGACCAGCACGCGCACGGGCATGGCCAGCTGCGGCATTTTCAGACCATGGGCAGCCAGCACTTCCTTCAGCGCGGCGGCGATCGCGGCCTTGTCCCAGGCGACCGTGGCCAGTTTTTCGGCCAGGGTGGCAATGGCTGGCTTGACGGCGTCTGTCACGTGCTGGGCCTTTTCTTCTTCGCTGGGCATCACGTCGGCGTAGAAGGCCTTGGCCCATTTCGCCAGCGCCACCGTGGTGTCGCAGCGGTCCTTGAACAGGCCGCAGATGGCGGTAAGGCGCCCGTCGGCGGTGATGCCCTGCTTTTGCAGCTGGGCGGCCACCAGCGGCGCCAGCGCATCGTCGGCCATCGCCTTCAGGTGCTGAGCGTTCACCCAGCGCAGTTTGGCTTCATCAAACTGCGCGGCGCTGCGGCCCAGGTGGTCCAGGTTGAACCATTCCAGGAACTGCGCGCGGCTGAAGATTTCGTCGTCGCCGTGGCTCCAGCCCAAGCGCGCCAGGTAATTGACCATGGCGTCGGGCAGAAAGCCTTCGTCACGGTATTGCGTGACGGGCTTGGCGCCGTTGCGCTTGCTCATCTTTTCGCCCTGCTCGTTCAGCACGGTGGGCAGGTGGGCGTACACCGGGGGCTCCTTGCCCAGCGCCTTGAAGATGTTGATCTGGCGCGGCGTGTTGTTCACATGGTCGTCACCGCGGATCACATGCGTGATGGCCATGTCGATGTCGTCCACCACCACGCAGAAGTTGTACGTGGGGGTTCCGTCGGGCCGGGCGATCACCAGGTCGTCCAGTTCGTCGTTGCTGATCTCGATGCGGCCCTTGACCTTGTCGTCCCAGGCCACCACGCCACCCTGCGGGTTCATGAAGCGCAGCACGGGCTGCACGCCGGCCGGCACGGGTGGCAACGTTTTGCCGGGCGCGGGGCGCCAGGTGCCGTCGTAGCGCGGCTTTTCCTTGGCCTCCATCTGCTTTTCACGCAGGGCGTCCAGCTCGGCCACGCTCATGTAGCAGGGGTAGACGTGGCCCGCGGCCTGCAGCTGCGCCAGCACCTGCTTGTAGCGGTCCATGCGCTGCATCTGGTAGAACGGGCCTTCGTCGTGGTCCAGCCCCAGCCAGGCCATTCCTTCCAGGATGACGTCCACCGCCGCCTGCGAGTTGCGCTCCAGGTCGGTGTCTTCGATGCGCAGGATGAAATCGCCGCCGGTGGCACGCGCGAACGCCCACGGGTACAGCGCCGAGCGGATGTTGCCCAGGTGGATGAAGCCCGTGGGTGACGGGGCAAAGCGGGTTCGGGTCTTGCTCATTGAATGCTGTTCAGGGTGTCCAGGCCGCGCAGCAGGTCGGCCTTCATGTCGTCCAGGTGTTCCAGGCCCACGGCCAGGCGGATCAGCCCCTGGCCAATGCCTGCGGCCTGGCGTTGCGCCTCGGACAGCTTGCCGTGCGAGGTGCTGGCCGGGTGGGCCAGCAGGGTTTTGGTGTCGCCCAGGTTGGTGCACAGCGACAGCACCTGCAATGAGTCGAGCACATGGAATGCCCGTGCGCGCGCCTGCGCGGCGTCCGCCGCTTTCACGTCAAACGACAGCACGGCGCCGCCCACGCCCGACATCTGGCGCATGGCCAGCGCGTACTGCGGGTGGCTGGGCAGGCCGGGGTAGAACACGCGCGACACGGCCGGGTGTTGTTCAAGCCACCGCGCGATGTCCAGCGCGGCGGCGCTCTGCGCCTTCAGGCGGATGTTCAGTGTCTCAAGCCCCTTGAGCACCACCCAGGCATTGAAGGGTGACAGCACCATGCCGGCGTTCTTCTGCACGGGCAGGAACTTGTCGCGCACCATGGCTTCAGGTGCGCACAGCGCGCCAGCCATCACGCGGCCCTGGCCGTCCAGGAATTTGGTGCCCGAATGCATGACGATGTCGGCGCCCAGCGTGACCGGGCGCTGCAGCGCGGGCGTGGCAAAGCAGTTGTCCACGCACAGCAGGGCCCCCGCCTTGTGCGCGATGTCGGCCAGCGCGGCGATGTCGCAGACTTCGGTCAGCGGGTTGGTCGGTGTTTCGGCAAACAGCAGTTTGGTTGTGGGGCGCACGGCGGCGCGCCAGGCGTCCACGTCGGTCTGCGACACGCTGGTGGATTCCACGCCGAAGCGCGCAAATTCCGAGCCGATCAGCTTCATGGTCGAGCCGAACATCGACTGCGAGTAGATCACGTGGTCGCCCGCGCGCAGCAGGCTGAAGCACATGAGCATCACGGCCGCCATGCCGGAGGCCGTGGCCATGGCGGCTTCGGTGCCTTCCATGGCGGCCAGGCGCTGCTCGAAGCTGGTGACGGTGGGGTTGCCGGTGCGGCCGTAGGTGTAGCCGTCTTCTTCACCGGCAAACCGGCGGGCGGAGGCCTGCGCCGTGGGCTGCACATAGCCGCTGGTCAGGTACAGCGCCTCGGAGTTTTCGCCGTACTGGCTGCGGTCCACGGCGGTGCGCACAGCCAGCGTGTCCGGGTGCAGCCCGGCGGGGAGTTGTCTGTCAGTCATTGATTGGGGGTCCTGGTTCAGGCTTCCTGCGCGTTGGGCAGGGCCAGGCGCGAGGTGTCGTCGTCCTGTTCTTCCTGGCCCACGCGCGATTCATTGATGCGGGCAATGCCGGCGGCGTCGATGTCGCCGGTGACGTACACGCCGTCAAAGCACGACGCGTCAAACCCGTCGAGCTTGGGGTTCAGCGAGCCGATGGCCTTTTTCATGGCGTCCACGTCCTGGTAGATCAGCGCGTCGCAGCCGATGATCTCGCGGATCTCATCCACCGTGCGGCCATGGGCCACGAGTTCGCTGGAGGTGGGCATGTCGATGCCGTACACGTTGGGGTAGCGCACCGGCGGCGCGGCGCTGGCCAGGTACACCTTCTTGGCGCCGGCGTCGCGCGCCATCTGCACGATCTCGCGGCTGGTGGTGCCGCGCACGATGGAGTCGTCCACCAGCATCACGTTGCGGCCCTTGAATTCGCTGGCGATCACGTTGAGTTTCTGGCGCACCGATTTCTTGCGCACGCCCTGGCCCGGCATGATGAAGGTGCGGCCCACGTAGCGGTTCTTCACGAAGCCTTCGCGGTACGGGATGCCCAGCAGGTGCGCCAGCTGCGTGGCGCTGGGCCGGCTGGATTCGGGGATGGGGATGATCACGTCGATCTCGTTGGGCGGCACGGTGGAGATCACGCGCTTGGCCAGCGTCTCGCCCAGGTTCAGCCGCGCCTGGTACACCGAGATGCCGTCCATCACGGAATCCGGCCGCGCCAGGTAAACGTATTCAAAGATGCAGGGGTACAGGCGGGGGTCGTCGGCGCACTGCTTTGCATGCAGATTGCCCTGCAGGTCGATGAAGATGGCCTCGCCCGGCGCCACATGGCGGTCAAACACATGGCCCGTGCCTTCCAGCGTCACGGATTCGCTGGCCACCATCCAGGTGCCATCCTTGCTTTTGCCCACCGACAGCGGGCGGATGCCGAACGGGTCGCGAAAGGCCAGCACGCCGTGGCCGGCGATCATGGCGATCACCGCATAGGAGCCGCGCACGCGGCGGTGCACATTCTTGACTGCCGTGAACACATCGTCGGGCTGCAGCGGTACGCCGCGCGTGGATTTCTCCAGCTCGTGGGCAAACACGTTGAGCAGCACTTCGGAGTCGCTCTCGGTGTTGATGTGGCGGTGGTCGGTGGAAAACAGCTCGGCCTTCAGCGCCTGCGCGTTGGTCAGGTTGCCGTTGTGCACCAGCACGATGCCAAAGGGCGCGTTCACGTAGAAAGGCTGGGCTTCCTCTTCGCTGTAGGCATTGCCGGCCGTGGGGTAGCGCACCTGCCCCAGGCCGCAGTTGCCGGGCAGCGCGCGCATGTTGCGCGTGCGGAACACGTCACGCACCATGCCCTTGGCCTTGTGCATGAAGAACTTGCGTTCCTGCTGGGTCACGATGCCGGCCGCATCCTGGCCGCGGTGCTGCAACAGCAGCAGCGCGTCATAGATCAGCTGGTTGACGGGTGAGGCGCCTACGACGCCGACGATTCCACACATGGCTTTCCTTAGCCGGGCAGGTATTGCCCGAATTCTTCCGGCAGCACGGGCTTCATGCCCTTGAGGGCCACGGTCAACACACCGGCGCCCGCCGATTCCTGCCACCACACGCCGCCCTTCAGGGGCGTCATGTTCACAACCACCGCCGCGGCCAGCAGCAGCACCACGCCGCGCGCCAGGCCAAACGCCGCGCCCAGCGTGCGGTCCACGGGCCGCAGGCCGATTGCTTCCACCAGCTTCTTCAAAGCCCAGGCGATCAGGCCGCCCGCAAACGCCGCCGCCACCAGCACCACCACGAAGCCGGCCGCATAGCGCACCGGCTCGGAGGCCGAGCCCAGCGGCAGCCGGGCCGCGGCATCGGGCGCCAGCCACTGCGCCAGCACGAAGGCCGCGATCCAGCTCATGACCGACAACACCTCATACACCAGGCCGCGCCAGGCACCCAGCGCCAACGAAGCCACCAGTACCGCCACAAAAACCCAGTCCAGTACGGCCACGCCCTGCCTACAAGGTGAGGATGGCCGCGGGCAAATCCAGCCCCTTGATCTTTTCAGCCGCGCGGTCGGCCTCGGCCTTGCTCGCAAACGGCCCTACGCGCACGCGGATGCGCTTGCCTTCCTTGGTCTCGGCCACGTGGGTGTAGGTCTTCAGGCCCGCGCGTTCCACCTTCAGCCGGGTTTCGCGCGCCTTGTCGGCATCGGCGAAGGCGCCGACCTGCACCACATAGCGCTCGCCGTTGGCCGCGCCGGTTGCGGTGGCGGCGGGCGCGGCCTTGCCTTCCAGCAGGGCCTTGGCGCGGGCGCCGTCATCGGGCTTGGGGGTCGGCTTGGGCGCCGAAGCCGCCGGCTTGGGCGCCGAAGCCGCCGGCTTGGGCGCGGGCTTGGCCGGCACGATTTCTTCCTTGGGGCCCAAGCCCTCGGCCTGCGCAACCTTGGGCGGCGGGGCTGAAGGCGCCGGGGCCGTGACCGGCCCGGACACCACGGGCGCGGCCGGCGCGGGCTGGGCCGGCGCGGGGGCGGCCGGCGCGGACTGGGTCGGCGCTGAGGGCACCGGGGCCGCCGGTGCAGCCGCCAGCGGCTTGGCCTTGGTGCGGTCAGGAATGTCGATGGGGATGTCCACCTGCACCGGCCGGGGCTGGGTGTCAAACAGCAGCGGGAAGCCCACCACGCCGATCAGCACCAGCACCGCGGCGCCGATCAGGCGGTGCCGGGCGCGCCGGCGCATCACCTCCACGCTTTCGGCCGGGGCCGCCGCCGCAGTGTCTTCACCCGCCTTGCGAAATTTGAAAAAGGCCATGTAGAGGGGTGCCTTGTGTGGGCGATGCTTGGGGTCTCAGTCCGCCAGGTGCGTGGCCTGAAGCCGGGGGATCCCGTCCTTCAGAACGCCGCCTACGGTGTAGAACGATCCAAAGACGACGATTCTATCAGCGGGGTCTGCCGCGGCGACCGCCGCGCGCAGCGCCTGAAGGGGGTCGGCCCAGGTGCTGGCCTGCACGTCCTTGCGCTTTTCCTGGGCCTGCCATTTCGCCAGCAGGCCGGCGGCGGTTTCGGCGCGGGCCGTGGGCAGGTCGGTGAAGTACCAGCGGTCCACCATGGGCCCCACCTTGCCCAGCATCGGGGCCAGGTCCTTGTCGGCCATGGCGCCGAACACCGCATGGGTGCAGGGGTAGAAGCCCATGGCATCCAGGTTGGCGGCCAGCGCCGCCACCGAATGGGGGTTGTGTGCCACGTCCAGCACCAGCGTGGGCTGCCCCGGCACGATCTGGAAGCGCCCGGGCAGCTCCACCATGGCCAGGCCATTGCGCACGGCCTGCGCCGTCACCGGGATGCGCCCGCGCAATGACTCCAGCGCGGCCAGCACGCCCGACGCATTCATCAGCTGGTTGGCACCGCGCAGCGCCGGGTAGGCCAGCCCCGCGTAGCGCCGTCCGCGCCCGGCCCAGCCCCATTGCTGCTTGTCGCCTGAAAAATTGAAGTCGTGGCCCAGCCGCCAGAGGTCGGCGCCGATCTCGGTGGCGCGGTCGATCACGCTTTGCGGCGGCATCGGGTCGCTCACGATGGCCGGTCGGCCGGTGCGCAGGATGCCGGCCTTTTCATAGCCGATGCTTTCGCGGTCCGGCCCCAGGAAGTCCATGTGGTCCAGGTCCACGCTGGTGATCACCGCGCAGTCGGCGTCGATGATGTTCACCGCGTCCAGCCGCCCGCCCAGGCCCACTTCCAGGATGGCCACGTCGGGCTGCGCCGCCGCCATGCAGCGCAGGATGGCCAGCGTGGTGAATTCAAAGTAGGTCAGCGACACATCGCCGCGCGCGGCCTCCACCGCCTCGAAATGCGGCACCAGGTCCGCCGCCCGGGCGATCTCGCCATGCAGGCGGCAGCGCTCCTCGAAGTGCACCAGGTGCGGCGACGTGTACACCGCCGTGCGCCAGCCCGCCTGCAGGCAGATGGCCTCCAGCATGGCGCAGGTGGAGCCCTTGCCGTTGGTGCCCGCCACGGTGATCACCGGGCAGCCAAACGCCAGCCCCATGCGCTGGGCCACCGCACGCACGCGGTCCAGGCCCAGCTCGATGTTTTTCGGGTGCAGGCGCTCGCAGTGCGCGAGCCATTCGTCCAGGGTGTGCGGGGGTGTTTGCATAGCCGCCGGATTGTCGCCCACCGCCCGGCGGTGCGATCATCGGGCCATGAGTACCCCCACCATCACCCTCTACGGCATTCCCAACTGCGACACCGTCAAGAAGGCCCGCGCCTGGCTCACGGCGCAAGGCATCGGGCACGCGTTCCACGACTTCAAGAAACAGGGCGTGCCCACCGACCGGCTGGATGCCTGGCTGCACAGCAATGGCTGGGAAACGCTGGTCAACCGCAAGGGCAAGACCTGGCGCAAGCTGGACGCCACGGCGCAAGCCAGCGTAACAGACGCCGCCAGCGCCCGCGCGCTGATGCTGGCCCAACCCAGCGTCATCAAGCGTCCGGTGGTGGACTGGGGCCGCCAGACCACCGTGGGTTTTGATCCGGACGCATGGCAGGCGCTGCGATAACTTTTACCCCTGCTTTACTGAACCTGCAGCGCCAAAACGGCTCCAACTGCCTAAAATTTCAGCATCCACTCGTGGAACAGAGGCCTCTTATGAAAAAAGCAGTATTCAGCGCGCTGGCCCTTGCCGGCCTGGCCGCCGCCAGTGCAGGCTCGCTCGCACAAACCTTCCCCGCGCCCACCGCCCCCGTACCTGCAGCCCCCGTACCCGCAGGCCCTGAAATGGGCCGCGTCCTCTCCAGCACCCCGGTGATCCAGCAGGTGGCCGTGCCGCGCCAGGTCTGCACCAGCCAGCCCGTGGCCGTGCAGCAACCCAAGTCGGGCGCGGGTGCCGTCATGGGCGCGCTGGCCGGCGGGGCCATGGGCAATGCGATTGGCGACGGCGGCGGGCGTGCCGCCGCCACCATCCTGGGCCTGGTCGGCGGCGCCCTGCTGGGCGACCGCATTGAAGGTGGGCCCGCCGCGCAGGTGCAGAACGTGCAGCAATGCAGCACCCAGACCTTCTATGAAAACCGCACCGTCGCCTACAACGTGATCTACGAATACGCGGGCCGGCAGTACAGCGTGCAGATGCCGCAGGACCCGGGCCCGTATGTGCGGCTGCAGATCACGCCGGTGGGCGGCGCCACGTCGGCTGCGCCAGCAGACCTGTACCCGCAGGCGCCGGTGGTACAGGCACCGCTGCAACAGGGCCCCACGGTCATTGAAACCGGCGTGGTCACGGTGCCGTCCACGGTGGTGTATCCGGCGGCCTACCCCATGGCGGTGTACCCCACGCCGTACTACCGCCCGTACTACCCGCCGCTGGGCGTGTCCCTGAACCTGGGCTATTCACGCGGCTACTACAGCGGCGGCCACCGTCACCACTGGCGCTGAGCGCACCAGGCCAGGGCGCGCGGGCTCAAGACCCGGTCTGCAGCAGAGCGCCCTTGAACAGCACCGGCCCGGTCGGCCCGCCCTCGCCCGGCACGCCGCCCTTGGGCTCCAGGCTGATGGCCAGCGCAGGCACCTCGCGCACCTGGCCTTCGGCGGCCGTCAGCCGCACCACCGGCTCGCTGCCCAGCACCCCCAGAGACTTCGGTCCGCCCGCGGGCGGCAAAGCCCACAGCTGCAGTGATTTGTCGGCCGCCTCCTGGTAGCCGCCCACGCGCTTGAGCACCAGGCGCTGGTTCTTCGGGTCAAACGTCACCACCATCGACGCGGCGGACTGGCCGTCGGCCAGCACGGCCACGTACTGCACCTGGGGCGCGGCGCGCAGCTCGGCGGCAAGCTGGTCTTTTTGCTGCACCAGCTGGGCCAGCTGGCCGTCGCGGGTTTTCACCTCGCCATTCAGGTTCACGCCCACCACCACGGCCGCCACGGAGGCCAGGCCGCCAGCCAGCGCGGCGCCGCGCCACAGGCCCACGGCGCGGCGCAGGCCGTCCAGCAGGCCCGCGCCAGCCACCGGCACGGCGGCGGCGCGCGGTTCGGCCCTGATCAGGTTTTCAATGCGCTTCCAGACATTGGGGCTGGGCACGTCGGCGGCCTGCAGCTCGGTCATGGCGGCAAACCGCTCCTGCCAGATCAGGGCGGCGGCGCGCACGGTGGCGCTCTGGCGGGCCAGGGTTTCAAAACGGCGGCGCGCGCCGCCGCGCAGCGTGCCCAGCGCATGGCTGGCGGCCAGCTGGTCCAGCAGGTTGGGGTTGTTGACGATGTTCATGCAAATCGCGCCATGCAGCCGCGCAGCTGTTCCAGCCCGCGGCGAATCCAGGTTTTCACGGTGCCCAGCGGCAGCTTGAGCTGCTCGGACAGCTCGCCGTGGCTCAGGTCGCGCAGGTAGGCCAGGCTGACCACGTCGCGCTGCCTGGCCTCCAGCTTGCGCAGGCATTCGTGCAGCGCCCAGGCCTGCTCGCTGGCCTGGGTGGTGTCCATGGGGTTGGGGCTGTCGCCAGCCACGGTTTCAGTGATCACGTCGTCCAGCTCCAGCGCGGTGTCAGCGCGTTCGCTGGCACGCCGGCGCAAAAAGTCCAGCGCCCGGCTGCGCACGATCACACCCATCCAGGCCAGGGGCGGGCTGATGTGGGCGCGGTAATCACCCGCGATGCGCCAGATGTTCAGGTAAGCCTCCTGCAGGGCGTCCTCGGCCCAGTCGCGGTTGCCCGCCACGCGCAGCGCCACGCCGTACAGCTTGGCGCTGGTCAGGTCGTACAGCTCGCGCAGGGCCGCCTCGCTGTCAGTGCGCCGCGCGCCCCCGTCCAGCGACTGGGCGGCGATGCGGTCGATCAGGGCAATCAGGTGAAGGTCTTGGGTGTCTGCGGCCATGGTGGGCATTGTCGGGCCTGCCTTGCTCTACGCAAGGAAATGCCCCCCGGATTCAGTGGGGGTGTGGCATGAAGCACCCGGACGCTAAAATCGCGGGCTCTCCCTCCTCCTGTCCCCGTTAACCTTCTTGCGCGCCGCCAGGCGTCCGAGCCATGACCCAGCAGACCCTCGACGGCGTGTCCGTCAACCCCCAGGCCAATGTCTATTTCGACGGCAAGTGCGTGAGCCACAGCATCACGCTGGCCGACGGCACCAAAAAATCCGTGGGCGTGATCCTGCCCGCCACGCTGACCTTCAACACCGGCGCCGCCGAAATCATGGAATGCGTGGCCGGCAGCTGCGAGTACAAGCTGGCCGGCAGCGACGCCTGGGTCACCTGCGGCGCGGGGCAGACATTCAGCGTGCCCGCCAACTCGAAGTTCGACATCCGCGTGAGCGACGCCTACCACTACATCTGCCACTTCGGCTGAACCGGAACGCACCCCACCATGGCCACGATCCTGCAAAACGTACCCGCCGGCCAGAAGGTCGGCATTGCCTTCTCGGGCGGGCTGGACACCAGCGCCGCGCTGCACTGGATGAAGCTCAAGGGCGCCATCCCCTATGCCTACACCGCCAACCTGGGCCAGCCCGACGAGCCGGACTACGACGAGATCCCGCGCAAGGCCATGGAATACGGTGCCGAAAAGGCCCGCCTGATCGACTGCCGGCTGCAGCTGGCCCACGAAGGCATTGCCGCGCTGCAGGCTGGCGCGTTCCACATCAGCACCGCCGGCATCACCTACTTCAACACCACGCCGCTGGGCCGCGCCGTGACCGGCACCATGCTGGTGTCGGCCATGAAGGAAGACGACGTCCACATCTGGGGCGACGGCAGCACCTTCAAGGGCAACGACATCGAGCGCTTTTACCGCTACGGCCTGCTGACCAACCCCAGCCTGCGCATCTACAAGCCCTGGCTGGACCAGCTGTTCATTGACGAGCTGGGCGGGCGCGCCGAGATGAGCGCCTTCATGACGGCGCACGGCTTTGGCTACAAGATGTCGGCCGAGAAGGCCTACAGCACCGACAGCAACATGCTGGGCGCCACCCACGAGGCCAAGGACCTGGAATTCCTGAACAGCGGCATCCGCATCGTCAACCCCATCATGGGCGTGGCCTTCTGGAAGGATGACGTGGTGGTCAAGGCCGAAGAGGTGACGGTGCGCTTTGAAGAAGGCCAGCCCGTGGCGCTGAACGGCAAGACCTTCGACAGCCCGGTGGAGCTGATCCTGGAGGCCAACCGCATCGGCGGGCGCCACGGCCTGGGCATGAGCGACCAGATCGAAAACCGCATCATCGAAGCCAAGAGCCGCGGCATCTACGAAGCGCCCGGCCTGGCGCTGCTGCACATTGCCTACGAACGCCTGGTCACCGGCATCCACAACGAAGACACCATCGAGCAATACCGCATGAACGGCCTGAAGCTGGGCCGCCTGCTGTACCAGGGCCGCTGGTTCGACCCGCAGGCCATCATGCTGCGCGAAACCGCACAACGATGGGTGGCCCGCGCCGTGACCGGCGAAGTGACGCTGGAGCTGCGCCGTGGCAACGACTATTCGCTGCTGAACACCGAAAGCCCCAACCTCACCTACAAGCCCGAGCGCCTGAGCATGGAAAAGGTGGAAGACGCGCCGTTCAGCCCGGCCGACCGCATCGGCCAGCTGACCATGCGCAACCTGGACATCGTGGACACCCGCGCCAAGCTGTCCATCTACAGCCAGACCGGCCTGCTGTCGCTGGGCGGCGGCTCGGCGCTGCCGCAATTGGGCGATTCAACGGGCAAATAAGTCACGGGCGCATTTCACGCGCTGGCCGGAATCCCCACGGGCCTTAGTCAAAATCCCTAAGGCCTGCGCAGGTGGGGTCGTTACATTGAGTTACGTCAAATTTGACTCAATGAAAGGATGCCTGATGGCCCCGCAGTTCACCCGCCGCCTGCTGGCCGGCGCCACCGTCGCCCTGGCGTGCTGCGCCGCGCTGGCGCAAGGCGCCAGCGCCCCCCGCCCCGTGCTGGAAATCAGCGGCAAGGTGGCCGCGCCCCCTGTGCAGCTGGACATGGCCGCGCTGCAGCGCCTGCCGCAGCAAAGCTTCAAGACCAACACCCCCTGGACGCGCGAACCCCACACCTACAGCGGCCCGCTGCTGCGTGACGTGCTGGCCCTGGCCGGCGCCAAGGGTGCCGTGACCATCAAGGCCGTGGCGCTGAACGACTACCAGATCAGCATCCCCGCCGAAGACGCCGCCAAGCTGGACGTGATCGTGGCCCACCAGATCGACGGCAAGGCCATCCCCGTGCGCGAGCGCGGCCCACTGTTCGTCATCTACCCGTTTGACAGTGCCCCCGAACTGCGGTCCACCCGCTACTACGAACGCTCGATCTGGCAGCTCAAGTCGATACGGATCGAGTAAATGAAAGGCCTTGCGGGCCGCACGCGCCTGCTTGTTTTCCTGGCGATGCTCAGCATGCTGGCCGTGCTGGGCGCGGCCGTGATGTCCGTGGTGAAAGTGCGCGAGGGGCCGTTTGCCGACCCGCGCCAGGTCAATTGGCGCGACTCGGTGTCGGGCCTGGTGTTTGGCTTCGAGCGCGAATACTCGCGCTTTCGCGGCGAACTGGCAGCGGCCGCACGGGGCAACGGCCCGGTGGACCTGCGCGATGCCCAGATGCGCTATGAAATCCTGGCCAGCCGCATCCAGCTGCTGGAGAGCACGGGCAGCCTGGACCCGCTGCGAAACATCAGTGAGTACCTCACGCTGGTGGCGCGCCTGCGCGAGCTGACCACCACCGCCGACGCGCTGTTTGCGCAGCCCGCGCCACAGCGCGCCAAGGTGCGCGCGCTGCTGGCGCTGACCGACGAATCCACGTCCGACGTGCAAAGCTTCACGCGGGCCGCCACCGTGGCCACGGCCTACCTGGTGGAGCAGCAGTTTGGCGCGCTGCGCCAGCAGGCCAGCGTGATCGGCGCGCTGGCCGCTCTGCAACTGCTTCTGGCCGCGGCGGCGGGCTACCTGGTGTGGACACAGCGCCGCCAGGAGGCCGCGGCACGCGAACAGCTGGAAACCCTGGCCGATGAGCTGCGCACCGCCACCCACGCAGCCGACGCCGCCAACCGCACCAAGAGCCAGTTCCTGGCCAACATGAGCCACGAGCTGCGCACCCCCTTCCAGGGCGTGACGGGCATGCTGCAGCTGCTGGAGCAGACGCAGCCCACCGCCGCCCAGCAGGACCTGATCCGCACAGCCCGGGAATCGGCCGACCACCTGCTCACGCTGCTGAACGACGTGCTGGACGTCTCCGCCATCGAAGCCGGGCGCGTGGTGCTGGAAGAGCAGCCGCTGAACCTGCACCGGCTGTGCCGCGACGTGCGCCAGCTCATGCGCGGGCAGGCCTTCGCACGCGGGCTGCGGCTGGAGCTGGCCGTGTCAAGCAGCGTGCCCAAGTGGGTGACCGGCGACGCCACGCGCATCAAGCAGGTGCTGTTCAACCTGCTGTCCAACGCCATCAAGTTCACGCCATCGGGCGTGATCACGCTGACGGTGCAAAAGGCCCACGGCGTGGTGACCTTCCAGGTCACGGACACCGGCATCGGCATGGACGAAGCCACGCTGGCGCGGCTGTTCCGCCGGTTCGAGATGGGCGACGAAACCCTGTCGCGCCGCTTCGGCGACGCGGGGCTGGGGCTGGAGATTTCGCGCAGCCTGGCGCGCATGATGGGCGGCAACCTGGTGGCGCAAAGCACGCTGGGCAAAGGCTCGATCTTTACCTTCACCGCCAATTTGCTGCGTTGCCAGGCCCCGGTCGAAGCGGGCGCCGCAAACGCTTTGGCCGCCTTGCCAGAGCACGCGCTGGACGTGCTGGTGGCCGACGACCACCCGATCAACCGCAAATACCTCGCCCTGGTCCTGGCCAGCATGGGGCACCGCTATGTGCTGTGCGAAGACGGCCTGCAGGCCGTGGAACACGCGCGCACCGGCCAGTTTGACGTGGTGCTGATGGACATCCACATGCCCGGGCTGGACGGATTGCAGGCCACGGAGGCCATCCGCGCACTGGACGGCCCGGCCGCGCGGCTGCCCATCCTGGTGCTGACCGCCGACGTGATGCCGGCCACCCGCGAGCGGGCCACCGCCGCGGGCGTCACCGCCTGCCTGCACAAGCCGGTGCAGGGGCCACAGCTGGCCGAGGCGCTCAATGCAGCGGTGAACGGTCCCGACGCACCCCCCCGGCCCGGTGCGCTGTCCTCGCGGTTTAACGCCCTGAGCAAGGAACTGCCGGCCCAGGCACTGGCCGGCCCGGTGGACATGTTCTTCGGCGATGAATCGCGCACGCTGGCCGACCTGCATGCCGCGCTGGACGCGGGCGAGCCCCGGCGCATTGCGCTGGCTGCCCACAAGCTGCAAGGCAGCGCCGCATGCTGGGCTTCTGGCGCATGGCCGAGCTGGCGGCCGACATCGAAAAAGGCGAAGGCCAGGGGCCCCACAAGACCCGCACGCCGTATCAGGCGCGCAGGCTGCTGGACGACGCGGTGGCCGAAACGCGCACCGCCGTGCAGGCGGCCCGACCAGGCCCCAAAACGCTGCCCGCGTGAGCAGGCCTGCGCCGCAAACAAATTACTGGATGGCGCCCGCCACCGCCTGGTTCACCGCCGCCATGCCCTGCAGCGCGTGGCGCGCCAGCGCGGCGTTGTCCACGTCCAGCGCCATGTCCACCCGCTTGCTGGTGCTGGCGCCCAGACCCATGGTGACCGCGCCGAAGATCTGCAGCGCCTTCACGGCCGTGTCTTTTTGCGTGTCGTAGCCACCGGTCTCGCGCAGGTTGGCAAACTGGCCGGGCACGGCCAGCGGGCCGCCCAGGCTGACCACCTGCGTCAGCGCATGGGTCTGCATCACGCCCAGCTGTTTGGGCGCCATGGCCACCTCCATCGCGGCGGAGGCATTGGCGCTGGAGCCGCGCTTGAACATCGATGAACCGCCGCCGGATGACTCCTGCGCGGCCAGGTTCACCACCATGCCCACCGACACACCCTCCAGGTTGGCCTTGCTGAAATCAATGCGCTTGCCGATGTTGCCCGCGCCAATGCCGGCAAAGCCGCGCGGCACCAGGCGGGTGCCCGTGGGCGCCATGACCAGGTATTTGCGCTTGCCATAGCCCAGTTCCACGTCCTCGTACACCTCGGCGCCGGGCTTGCTGGCCTCTGCGGTGGCCTCGTACACGGCGCCGTTTTCCTTCACGAAGGCCTCGGCTGGCTCGGGCTTGACGCCCGCGGCCTCCAGCCGCGCCAGGAAATCGGCGTAGGCCTTGTCGGTGATGGCCTGCAGCAGCTTGACGTCGGGCGTGGGCACCAGGTAATTGACGCGCACGTTGGTGGAGCCGTAGTCGGTGCCGCCGAAGTAGGCGGCGCGCGTGTTGGCCGACACGCTGCCGCCCATTTCAAACAGCACGCGGTATTCGGCAATGTAAAAGCGCTTGCCCTTGAGCGTGGCACTGCCCTTGACCGGCACCGCCGCCTCCAGCGGCGCCACGGGTGCGGCCAGCGCCGCCTCGATCTGCTCGGGCGTGGCCTGCGCGATGGACGGCGTGCCCTGCGCGGCTTGGGCCGCCTGCTCGGCCTTGGGCGCGTTGCTGCCGCCGGTGATGGCGTTCAGCAGCGAGCCAAACTGGGCATGGGAGGGCAGCGCCAGGCAGGTCAGTGCGGCAAGGGCAAGAGTGGGTTTGAAGTACTGCATGAACGGCCCCAGGATATGAAGCGCCCAATGTAGGCACAAAGCACCCGTCACTCAACCCCGCATTCGGGGGTGGCGCCATGCCTCACAGCCTTTCACCTCAAGGTCCGGGAGGATTCAATCGTGTGTCAATCGAAAGCGGCTCCTGCAACAACTGCCGGTAGGCACCGGTGGCCCGATCAGGGTCAAAAATGAGGTTCCAGCTGTGCTGGCTGACAACACTGGGAATTGCCACAAACAGGTGCTTTGCAAGCAATTCGGCCCCCCACTCCTGCTGGCCTGCACTGGGCATCCCGGCATGCAGCCAGGCCGGGTTTGGCACATCTTGCGGCTTTACGACAAAAACGCTTCCTGGATCATCGACCTGCAGCGCAGTGATGACGTGAGGCACCTTGTCAAGCGCCCGGAAGCCCTTGTGAACGGCCACCTCAAGAATGGCCGTTGAGGCATCCAGCGAGCAATAGAGCGCCTTGACGCCTTTGGGATTCCAGCGGCCCCCCAGTGCGTGCGCACCGGTTGCGCTGTTCCAGGTCGCCTTGAAAGCAGCCTGATCAACACGCCACGCCTGGGCCGTTACGCCAAGCCGCGGGGGAAAAGGCGTCAAGCGTAAACCCCATAGGCCATCTGATCGAGCAACGTCCTCACCATTTCGGCGCCCTGGGGCGTTGCCATAAGGTCAATGGGCCGACGCGAGTCAAGGCCAATCGCGGGCGCCGCAAGCCACTGTTCGGCCTCCTCTTTGCCGCCCAACACTTCGGTTGCCTTGGTCAGCACCTCGGCAAGACTCCACACGCGGGCACTTTGGTCCGCATCCAGAGGGGCAGCCTTCTGTTCAGCCTTGATTCGATGCCAGGTGCGCGAACTGACGTTCAGCGCCTTGAAGCTCTCGTCCTGCTTGAGAACGCTGAACCCTTCAACAAGGTAGACCATGGTGTGGCGGGGGAAGCCTTCAACAATGCGTTCGTGCAATTCGATGGGGCTGTTGATGCGCATCAGCTTTGTGCCCAGCGCACGCTGAACACGAGCGTATGAGCCAGACGCCAGTGCCTTGGATGCTTGGGTCGCGGTCATGTGCCTGCCTCTGTATCTGCCATTTGGCAACAATATACTGCCAAATGTCAAAGCAATCAATTCCCGAACCAGCCGTCAAACCACCACGGGCTCCGGCTCCAGCCGGATGCCAAAGCGTTCGTACACGCTGGTCTGGATGGCGCCGGCCAGGGTCATGACCTCGCCGCCGGTGGCCGGGTGGGCCGTGCCGCCGCGGTTGACCAGCACCAGCGCCTGTTTTTCGTACACGCCGGCGTTGCCCACCGTCTTGCCCTTCCAGCCGCAGGCGTCGATCAGCCAGCCGGCTGCCAGCTTGATGCTGCCGTCGGGCATGGGGTAATGCACGATGCCGGGCTCGCGGGCAATGATGTCGCTGCACTGCTCGGGCGTGACGGTGGGGTTCTTGAAGAAGCTGCCGGCGTTGCCGATGACGCGCGGATCAGGCAGCTTGGCGCTGCGGATGGCGCAGATCCAGTCGTAAATCTGGCGGGCAGACGGCTCGCGCACCCCCGTCTCGGCCATCTTGCGCTCCAGGTCCAGGTAGCCCAACACGGGCTTCCAGGGCTTGGGCAGGCGAAAGCGCACGCGGGTGATCAGCGCGCGGCCCGCCAGTCCCAGGTCGCCCGCCTGGGCTGCTGTGTGCTTGAACACCGAATCGCGGTAGCCAAATGCGCACTGGGCCGCGTCCAGCGTGAATTCGCGCCCGGTCTGCAGGTCCACCGCGTCCAGCGAGTCAAAGCGGTCCTGCAGCTCCACCCCGTAGGCGCCGATGTTCTGCACGGGCGAGGCCCCCACGGTACCGGGAATGAGCGCCAGGTTTTCCAGGCCGGGCAGGCCCTGGTCCAGCGTCCAGCCCACAAAACCGTGCCAGGGCTCGCCGGCGCCGGCCTCCACGATCCAGGCGCGGGGGGTGTCGGCCACCAGGCGGCGGCCCATGATTTCGACCTTGAGCACCACGGGGCGCACATCGCCCGTGAGCACGATGTTGCTGCCCCCGCCCAGCACGAACTTGGGCTCGGGTGCCAGGGCCGGGTCGGCCAGCACGGCCAGCACGTCGGCGGTGGACGCCACGCGCACCAGCAGGCGCGCCCTGGCCACGATGCCGAAGGTGTTGTGCGGCTGCAGGGGTACGTTTTGCTCCGTGATCATGGGAGAATTGTCGCATCCACCATCCAAGCACAGGCACGCACCCGAGGGAGTATTCATGCCGTCTTTTGACACCGTCTGCGAACCCAACCTGGTTGAAGTCAGGAATGCCGTGGACAACACCGCCAAGGAAATCGCCACCCGCTTCGACTTCAAGGGCACCTCCGCCGCCATCGAGCTCAAGGACAAGGAAATCACGCTGTTTGGCGACGCCGACTTCCAGCTCCAGCAGGTGGACGACATCCTGCGCAACAAGCTCACCAAGCGCAGCGTGGACGTGCGCTACCTGGACGTGGGCGACGTGCAGAAGACCGGCGGCGACAAGGTCAAGCAGGTGGTCAAGGTACGCAGCGGCATTGAATCCGAGCAGGCCAAGAAGATCTCCCGCCTCATCAAGGACAGCAAGCTCAAGGTGCAGGCCGCCATCCAGGGCGACGCCGTGCGCGTGACGGGCGCCAAGCGCGATGATTTGCAGGCGGCGATGGCGCTGATCAAGAAAGACATTGCGGATATTCCCTTGACGTTCAACAATTTTCGCGATTGATCGCGTGAAGGCCTTCGTACTGCTCTGCCTGCTGCTGCCATTCGCAGCGCTGGCTCAGTCCGTTGCGCTGCAGGGCATGATGGGCAACCGGGCGCTGCTCATCATTGACGGCAGCGCGCCGCGCGGCGTGGCGCCGGGGGATGCGCACCAGGGCGTGAGGGTGCTGTCCACCACCGGCGACGAGGCCGTGGTGGAAATTGGCGGCAAGCGCCACACGCTGCGCGTGGGCGACGCACCCGCCAGCGTGGGCGGCAGCGGCCCGCGCGGAGGCAATCGCATTGTGCTGACGGCCGGCAGCGGCGGGCATTTCTTTTCACAAGGCGCCATCAACGGCCGGGCTGCGCAGTTCATGGTGGACACCGGCGCCACGGCCGTGTCCATGGGCCTGCCTGACGCCAGGCGCCTGGGCGTGCCGTATGAAAGCGGCCAGCGCATCCAGATGGGCACGGCCAACGGCGTGGTGCCGGCCTGGCTGGTGCGGCTGGATTCCGTGCGCGTGGGCGACGTGGAAGTGTTTGGCGTCGAAGGCATCGTGAGCCAGCAGCCCATGCCCTATGTGCTGCTGGGCAACAGCTTCCTCGCGCGCTTCCAGATGAAGCGCGACAACGACCAGATGGTGCTGGAGCGGCGGTACTGACATGACCGTGCTGGACGCCCCCCAACAAGACAAGCCCCACGAGCCCCCATCGGCCTTTGCACCGCTGGGCCGCCCCGTGTTCCGCATGCTGTGGGCCACCTGGCTCACGGCCAACACCTGCATGTGGATGAGCGATGTGGCCGCGGCCTGGCTCATGACGTCGCTGGCGCCTTCGCCGCTGTGGGTGGCGCTGGTGCAGTCGGCCTCCACGCTGCCGGTGTTTTTGCTGGGCCTGCCCAGCGGCGCGCTGGCCGACATCCTGGACCGGCGGCGCTATTTCATGCTGACGCAACTGTGGGTGGCGCTGACTGCCACGGCGCTGTGCGTGACCATCGTCATGGGCTGGATCAACGCGCCGTTGCTGCTGGCGCTGACCTTTGCCAACGGCATTGGCCTGGCCATGCGCTGGCCGGTGTTTGCGGCCATCGTGCCCGAGATCGTGCCGCGCATCCAGCTGCCCGCGGCGCTGGCGCTGAACGGCGTGGCCATGAACGCATCGCGCATCATCGGCCCGCTGGTGGCCGGCGCGCTGATCGCTGGCGCAGGCAGCGAATACGTGTTCGGCCTGAACGCCGTGCTGTCGGTGGCGGCGGCGTTCGTCATCATGCGCTGGAAGCGCGAACCCACGGTGAGCCCGCTGGGCCGCGAGCGGCTGAGCAGCGCCATCCGCGTGGGGCTGCAATTCGTGAAGGAATCGCGCCGGCTGCAGGGCGTGCTGGTGCGCATCTCGCTGTTCTTCCTGCATTCCACCGCGCTGCTGGCGCTGCTGCCGCTGGTGGCGCGCGGCCTGAAGGGCGGCGACGCCGGCACCTTCACCCTGCTGCTGGCCGCCATGGGCATGGGGGCCATCATCGCCGCGCTGTCGATGCAGCAGGTGCGCCGCGTGATACCGCATGCGCGGCTGCTGCTGCTGGGCGCGGCGCTGCAGTCGCTGGGCACGCTGGTGGTGGCCTGGGCGCCCAACGTGATCATTGCGGCACCGGCCATGTTTGTGGCGGGCATGGCCTGGATCACCGTGGCCAACACGCTCACGGTGTCGGCCCAGATGGCCCTGCCCGACTGGGTGCGCGCGCGCGGCATGTCCATCTACCAGATGGCCATCATGGGCGCGACCGCCGTGGGCGCGGCGCTGTGGGGGCAGATCGCCACCATCAGCAACATCCACTGGAGCATGGGCATTGCCGCCTTCACCGGGCTGGCGGCCATGGTGGCGGCGCACCGGTTCATGCCCGCGCACAACATGGAAGAAGACCTGACGCCCTCACGCGTTTTCAAGGTGCCCACGGCCGAGGCACCGCCGCGCAGCGGGCGCATCCAGGTGAACATTGAATACCGGATCGACCCGGCGCGCGCCGATGAATTCCGCGCGCTGATGCAGGAAAGCCGGCGCAGCCGCATGCGCCAGGGCGCGCTGGCCTGGGAGCTGCTGCACGACCTGCATGACCCGGGCCGCTTCATCGAGCAGATCACCGATGAATCGTGGACGGAACACCTGCGCCGCTTTGACCGCGTGACTGCCGACGACGTGGCCCTGCGCGACCGAAAGCTGGCGTTTCACATCGCCGACACACCGCCGGTGGTGATGCGCAGCGTGATCGAGGCGTCATGAACCACACGCCCGCGCAGGTGTCGGTGCTGTTCGTTTGCATGGGCAACATCTGCCGCAGCCCCACGGCGCACGGCGTGTTTCGCCACCATGTGCGCCAGGCCGGGCTGGCCCATGCGGTGCGCGTGGACTCCGCCGGCACCCACAATTACCACCCCGGCGAGCCACCCGATGAACGGTCACAACAGCACGCCGCGCGCCGCGGCTACGACCTGAGCGACCTGCGCGCGCGCCAGCTGCGCGAGGCAGACTTTGAAACGCACGACCTGATCCTGGTGATGGACTGGGACAACCTGGCCCTGGTGCAGGCCGAATGCCCGCCGCAGCACCAGCACAAGGTGCGCAGGTTCACGGAGTTTTGCCAGCGGCTGGACGCCACGGTGGTGCCGGACCCTTACTACGGCGGAGCCCAGGGCTTTGACCATGTGCTGGATCTGGTGGAGGATGCTTCGGTGGGGTTGGTGAGGTTTGTGGTGCGGCGGGTAGGACGGGGATAGCGTGTCGTTGCGTGGTACCGCCGTTACTCCATCCTTCTGCTGTACAAGCGCGACCGCTGGTCGCCTCTCGGCCCTCTGCTATAGCCCGTCTGCCTACAGGGATACGTCGCCTCAGCTACTGTATAGATGTACATTAACGAATCAATTGGTGGCGAATAAAACGTGGCTGAATCAACCATAGAGTGGACGGACTTCACCTTCAATGGGTGGATCGGGTGCACACGCATAAGTCCCGGGTGCGACAACTGCTATGCAGCAGCACAAGACAAGTTCCGCGGATGGACCGCAGAAGGTTGGGGGTCTGGCAAGCCGCGCCGGCGCACCAGTGAAGGGAACTGGCGGCAGCCCTTACGGTGGAATGCAAAAGCCGCAGTCACAGGTATGCGCGCGCGGGTGTTTTGCTCAAGCTTGGCCGACGTTTTTGACAACGAGGCGCCAGACGCTTGGCGTACAGATCTTGCACAACTCATACTGCTGACGCCGATGTTGGACTGGCAACTTCTGACCAAGCGAATTGGGAACGCTAACCGCATGCTAGAAGCAATGTTCCCATGCGGCCTTCCCGACAACGTCTGGATAGGTGCCACTATCGTGAATCGGGAAGAACTTCTGCGCGACGGGCCAAAGCTAATGGCGACACCTGCTCGTGTGCGTTTTTGGAGCGCGGAGCCATTGCTTGAAGACCTCGGCGAAATTCCTCGCGATTTGATTCCTGACTGGGTAATTGTTGGGGGCGAGTCTGGCCCACGAGCACGTCCGATGGATGTCGCATGGGCTGAATCACTTCTTCGCCGCTGCACGACCTCCGGTGCCAAGGTGTTTATGAAACAACTCGGGGCGAAGCCACAAAAATCTGGTGAAGGCTACGAAAAGAGCAGAGGAAAAGGTGCAGTGATGATCGAGTGGCCCCGCAGTCTGCGTGTTCGTCAAATGCCCGCAACAGCCTAAAAGTCGAAACTTGGCTGCACCCCATCCTTGGCAACATCGCCCCAGAGTCTTCTGGGTAGATCGTGGCGAGCAAAGAATGCCAGACGATAGATTTCGTGACCACTGTTGTTGCTCACCAAGGGCATCTCGCGGCTGAACTCAAATCCCAAATCACGTACCAAGCCCATCCAGTACTTGAAGAATTCCACACGCTGATTGCTCTTGCTTACACCCGTAAGAGCGTTCTTCCACCCCGGCGCGACCTGATCAAATCTGAAACGTTCCGGGTCACTTTCCATATGGACATTCCGGGACAGATCCATCGTGGAAAAATGGACTGCGAAATCAATTTTAGGCAACTGCGCCAACGCACGAATCATGTCGAAATTCAGCAGCGACAGGTTGTAGGGATCAATGTATGCAAGACAAAGGGCTCCGCGCGGCACCTGTTTGATCATTTCCTGGATGGTCTCGCTCGCCGGCCCCTCAAAGCGAGTAACCGGTGCGCCTAGGGTCTGCAGACGCCTATGCGCTGCGCTGGCCCTCTCCGGGTCCAAGTCGCCAACGAACACTCGGGTATACGAAGTACCGCTCTTGAGTGCTTGGCGCCAAGCGACAACCGAACCACCATCTCTGGTGAAGCCTTCACCTTTTACCTGAATTCGGCCCGGACCACAAAATGGATCAATGAGGACACGCTCGGGCCATTGATTCATCGCTGCATATGCGGCGCTGATGTATTTCGCCAGCAATGTGTGTTTGATTTTGGGCACCCAGTCACCAACACCTAGATCCTCCGGCCCTCGTTCTACTGGAAGACCTGGACAAGGATCGTTGTGCATATCTAGTTGGAACGGTTTCCGGCTCATTTCTCCTCCTTCGCGACTCTACGTCGCAGACTCTGCCTTGGGCTTCAACGACGCCCACTATTCGCGGATCGCGGCACAACTGGAATTCTTACTTATAGCTGTATTTATGTCCAGTAAATCAACCAAAGCGCCAGCGTCTTGCTCACCGCCAGGCTCTCCAGCTGCACACCCACAATGCGCCCCGGCCCCAACGGCCCCGACAAGCTTGGGCAAAACAGTCGGGCGCGGGCCGCTTTCCATCTGCCCGATAAATGCGAACGCGTGCCGCAACTCAACGATGGGTCGCGACAGTGGCGGCAACTCGTCTGAATACCCGCCAACCCTCAAGCCCCGCGCTTTCGCCCCGCCACCCCGTTCCCCACCCCCACCAACTTCCCCTTCCCCGCCGCCCGCAACAACCGCTTGAAAGTCGGGCACTCAAAATGATTCTCCGCCGGGCACACCGCCGCGTGGTGCAGCCCGTTGCTCAGGGCCTTCAGCTTGTCGATGGTCGCGTCGATCTCCTGTGCCTTGCTGCGCAGCGCGGTGCGGTCTATGCGCGCGCGGCCGCTGCCCGCCACCATCTGCCGTATCTCGTCCAGCTTGAAGCCCGCCGCCTGCCCCAGCGCGATCAGTGACAGCCGGTCGATCACCTCGGGCGCAAACGTGCGCCGCAGGCCCGCTCGGCCGGTGGATTCAATCAGGCCTTTTTCCTCGTAATACCGCAGCGCCGATGCGGGCATGCCGGAACGTTTGGCCACTTCTGCGATGTCCATTGCAAAAACCTCTTGACTTCAAGTTGACTTGAACTTGCATAGTGACGTCATCGCATTCCAACGTCAACCAAGGACACCGTATGAATTTCTCTCTGGACACCGCCGCACGGGTTGTGTTGATCGGCCTGGGCGCCACTGCCGTCATGGACGCCTGGCTATTGCTGCTGCAGCGCCTGGGCGTGCCAACGCTGAACTTTTCAATGATCGGGCGCTGGGTGGGCCACTGGCGCCACGGCGTGTTTGCGCACCCGGCGATAGCCAAGGCCGCGCGCGTGCGGCATGAGCTGGCGCTGGGCTGGCTCTTTCACTACGCCACGGGCGTTGCGTTTGCGGCGCTGCTCGTCGCCGTGGCGGGCACCGGTTGGGCGTACAGCCCCTCGCTGGCGCCCGCCCTCACGCTGGGCGTGGCCACGGTGGCCGCGCCCTGGCTGGTGATGCAGCCGGCCATGGGCGCAGGCATCGCGTCGCGCCGCACGCCCACGCCCGGCCGCAACCGCGCCCGGAGCCTGGCCAACCACCTTGTTTTCGGGCTGGGCTTGTACCTGGCCGCCGCCCTTACTGCTTCCCACCTCCCTCCCCTCTGAAAGGAAACGCCATGAAGAATCTCGCAGTCATTTACCACGGCGCGCACGGCAACACGGCGCGGATCGCCCAGCTTATCGCCGAAGGCGCGGCTACTGTCGCAGGCGTGCAGGTCACGCTGTTGCGGGCAGAAGACCTGACGCCAGCGCCAGAGCAGTTGCTCGCGTTCGACGGCTTCGTCTTCGGCTCGCCCACTTACCTGGGGGGTGTCTCGGCCCCGTTCAAAGCCTTCATGGACGCCACGGGCCGCCTGTGGAAGTCGCACGCGCTCAAGGGCAAGCTGGCGGCCGGCTTCACCGTGTCGGCGCTTCCGTCGGGCGACAAGCAGTCCACGCTCACTTCCATGTTTGTCTTTGCCATGCAGCACGGCATGGTCTGGGTGGGCAATGCCATCCTGCCCGAGCAGCACGCCGGCGTGCCCTATGAAGAGGCCGCCAACCGGCTCGGGTCCTGGTCGGGCCTGATGGCGCAGGCAGGCCATTCGTCGCCCGAAGGCAGCGCCTTTGCGCCTGGCGACCTCAAGACGGCGCGGATGTTCGGCGCCCACGTTGCCGGGTCGCTGGTGTGCATGGCGTGTGGCGCCACTGCCGAGGTGGCGCCATGATTCCCCGCAAGTACGAACAGGTGCTGTTCAGCCTGGTCCTGTCCGGCCTGATGTCGCTGATCCTGTCGGCTGTGTCCACCGCGGCCACGCGTGGGTTTGCAGATGGATTCCTTTACGCATGGCTCACGTCGTGGGTGGTGGCCTGGGGGCTTGCCTTCACCATCGTCCTGCTGGTGGCACCGCTTTCGCGCAAGCTGGTGCAGAAGGTGTTGTCCTGACATCATGCGGGGGCCGTCGGCTGCGGCAACGCGAGCGCCCAGGCTTGGCTGCGCGCGTTCATTGAAGAGATGAAGGCGACGGGCTTTGTGGCGCAGGCGCTGGAGCGGCACAAGATCCAGGGGGCGGTGGTAGCGCCGGCGCGGTAGGGGCACATACACGCGCGTTGACAAGCACGCTGCGGAACCGTCAAATCGGCCACCCAACCGGTTTGATTGAGGTCGCCATGCAAGTCTGGTCCGTTGACGCCGCCAACGCACGATTCAGCGAGTTTCTGGATGCCTGTCTGTCCAACGGGCCGCAGATGGTGACGGTACGAGGCGTCGAGACTGCAGTCTTGGTGAGTGTGAGCGAGTGGCGGCGGCTACAGCAAGGAACCGGCCCGTCATTGAAAGAGTTGCTGCTCTCTTCTCAAGCGCGTGCGGAAACGATCACAGCCACTCGAGGCATCGTCAAGCGGCGCGATCTCTGACTCCTCTGGCTTACGTCAGAGTCCACCGATCAAGCGCTACCCCCGCCGGTTGCGCTTGACCGCCTTGTCCGCCAGCACCACCACGGCCATGCCAACCAGTACCAGCAGCGCTGAAATCACAAACCCCACCGGCCCCTCGGGCACCAGCGCCGTGGGGTATTGTGGAAAGGCCTCGGCCAGTGTCTTCACCATGGGCAGCTTGGCGGCTGCGCGCTCGCCATTCACCGCCATCAGTTCGGCCCGCGCAAACACCGCGCCCAGGATGGCAATGCTGCCCGCCAGGAACACGGTTTTGCCCAGGACCATCGCGCGCCGGGGGTGCCGGTCAATCATCAGTTGCAGCCATTCCATGCGGCGACTCTAGCGCATCACTGCGCTTGCAGCTGACGCTGGTACAGCGCGGCGTGCAGTTCGATGGAGGCACTGGCGGCCTGCACGTCCAGGCCGCGCAGGGCGCCGGCAAAGGCGCCCGCCGTTTCATAGCGGTCGCGCGCGCGCAGCGCCAGCGCGCGGCCCAGCACCTGGCCCACGGGGCTGGAGGCCAGGCCCGGTGGCAGCCGCAGGGCGCCACGGGCGTGGGCAAAGGCCACGGTGGCAAAAGGCCCCTCGGGCACCATCGGCCAGCCCAGCAGGCATTCGGCCAGCACCAGGCCCATCTGGTACACGTCGGACGCGGGCGTGACCTCGCCGCTGGCAAAGTATTCCGGCGATGTGTAGCGCGGCGTGCACGCCATGCCGCCCACGCCCAGCGTGTGCCGCACCAGGTAGCGCCCGGCAATCACCGGATCCATGCCGGGGCAGGCCATGCGCGTCAGCGCAACGCTTTGACGGCCAGCGCCACCACCGCCACGAGCAGCACCACCAAGCACGCCCCCATGGCCATGAGCACGCCGCGCATGCCGCCACCATCGGCAGGCGGCGCCTTGGCGGCGGCCGCGCGTTCGTGGTGGGCCAGCGCGGCGCGCAGCTCGGCCGCCACCAGCGGCGGCAGCGATTGCAGGCGACCGTCCAGCGTGTTCAGCGTCTGGCCCTGGGCCTGCACCTGGGTCTGCATCTGCGCCAGCGCCGCAGCGACTTCCTCGCGCACCAGGGGACGCAGCTGCGCCGCCACGGCCTTGCCCACGGCCTCGGGCGACGCCTGCGACGGCGGGAACGGGAACGGGCCGGACGCACCGCCGCGCGGCCCGGTCGGGGGTGGCACCTGCGGGGAGATTTGCGGTGCCATTTGCGGTGCCATTGGCGATGCAGGCACGTCGCGCAGCCGCAGCGTGGCGTCGGTGCCGGCGCCGCCCGCGGGGTGCGCGGGCACGGCGCCCTGCCCCACGGACTTCACGCGGTCATAGAGCTCCTGCAGCCGGCAGCGCGGCATGGGGAAGGGGCCGGTGGGTTCGGTGTGGTACACGGCAAACGACAGGCCCGAGCCCTGCACCGCCGTGCCAAACAGCGCCTTGAACACGTTGTCGGGGTCGGACGAGGTGGGCATGCGCGCCTCCAGCACCTGGCCGGCCTTGAGCAGCACCTCGCTGAAGGCAACTTCGCCGCGGCGGATCAAGAGGCGCAGGCACTGGCGGCTCAGGCCCAGCATCTGGACCACGTCGTCAAAGGAAAAATCGTCAAAGGTGCCGGCCATGATCTGCACGTCATTGGCGCCGAAACCGGTGGGAACAAAAGCGGTCTGGTGTTGCATGGTGGTGTCCCTGCCCTTCAGGCGTTGGCGGCCTGGCGCGTGCCCATCACCATGATGGACGACAGCAGGCCGTACAGCTTGGCCCACGCGGCGCGGGCCTCCTGGGTGAACGCCTGGCCCAGGCCCATGTTCAGCGTCCACAGCAGCGCATCGCCCACCACGGGGTAGGCGTCTTCGGGGATCTTGTAGAGCAGGCCGTGGCGCCGGCCCAGCGCCAGCACCACCAGGAACAGGTCGTCGTCCTTGCCCACGTCCTCGGCCCAGTCATCGGCGGCCCAGTCGGCGCTCTTGACCACAAAGGCCAGGGTGACCATGAGCTTGCGCTTTTGCGCCGTCATGTCGGGCGGGAACAGGTCGCGGTACGCGGGTTGCAGCTCGAACAGGCGCTTGTAAAAAAGGTCCGACGCCGTCTCCATGATGGGAACGACCAGGCGCTAGGTGTCTTTCAGGAGCTTTTTCTCCGCGTCATTGAGCATCGCGCTTCTCCGCCTTCGTTGTTGTTGGGAGAAGGCCCGCCGTACGAAAAAAGTGCGGGTTTCCGCAGGAATTATTGCAGCTAATTCCCATTTCCCAAAGGCTAGACGGGCAGCCAGCGCCACCAGAAAGGCTGGCGCGGCGCTTTGGCGCCACGCTGGACCAGCAGCTGCACAAATTCGGTGCGCCCGTGCTTGCGCGCCGCCTGCAGCGGCGTGAGTCCGTCAAATTCAGACCGCAAGTTCGGGTCAGCGCCATGGTCCAGCAGGTGATGGGCCACGTCCATGTGGCCGTGGATCAGGCTGGCCACCAGCGGCGTGCACAGCACCTCCGGGTGCTGGTAGTTGGGGTTGACGCCTTCACTGATGTGGTGCTGCACCAGCGGCAGGTTGCCGGCCAGCGCGGCCTGGTAGAGGTCTTTCCAGTCACCTGCGGACATGTTCTTCCCGTGTGGATATCTGAGAGGTCATCCGTGCGGCTGCGACAGCACTTCGGCAGCCAGGCGCTCCAGGTTCTGCTGGTTGGCGATGGCGAGAAAACCGGCCAGGGGTTCGTAGTGCCCTGCCGTGTCGAAGGTCTGGCGCCAATGGACGCGCGTGGCGTCGCCGCTGGGCACGAGCTCGATGGTCAGCACGAAGTGATGGCCGCTCAGGTGCTCGATCTCCCAGGCACCCGGGGGCTCCACCCGCACGAAACGGCTTTCGTTCGGATAGTCCGTGCCGTCCGGCCCATGCAGGGTCAGCAGCCAGCGGCCGCCGGGCTTGAAATCGAATTCATGGATGGTGCTGGTGAACCCCGCCGGGCCCCACCAGCGGGCCACGCGCGCAGGGTCGCTCATGGCGGCAAAGACGGCGGACGGCGGTGCCGGGATCAGCGTGTGCCGGATGTCGGATCGGGTCTCTACAGGCTGCATAGGCTTCTTCTGCGTGGATGCCGGCTCGGGTCCGGCATGACAGTCTACTTTCACCGCCTCAACCCGTGGCAACGCAGGCGCTTCCTCTGGACCCTGCACCAAAAAAAAAAGGGCGGCCCTTGCGGGGCCGTCCGAGTAGAAAAATCTTCAGCGGACCTACTTTTTCTTCAGAACTGTGGATTCACCCAACTTTTTCTTCAGAAAAGCCATCGCGGACAACTTTTCTTTCACTCAAACCACAACTTCAGCGTCGGACGGAACAGGTCCGTTCCGTCCGAGCTGTCGCGCATGAACGATGTCTTGCCCGACACCGTGGGCACCAGCACGAAGCCGTGGTTGGTCTGCGGCTGGTCGATCCAGCGTTGCACCACGGCCGGGTCCAGGTTCACGCGGCGGGTGTCGGCGGCGGCGCTGTTGAAGCCGGTGATCTGGAACGTGAGCGCGTTGTTCCAGTCCGCACCGCCGCTGCCCAGCACGGCCCAGTTGTTTGCGCCGTTACGCTGTGTCCAGCCAAACTTGGTGGACAGCGGGTTCCACGCAGCGTCCAGCACCATGCCGTTCAGCGTGTAGCCGCTGGCGCCAAAGGTGAAGGTCAGCGCCAGCTCGGCACGCGTCACGCGGCGGCCTGCCAGCGTCTCCAGCCCGGCAAAGCGCACGAAGCTGCGCATTTCATAGCCGCTGCTGCCGTCAATGCGGAACGCGCCCGTCTTGCCTGTGGGCACCACCACGCCCTTGCCGTAGTTGTACTGCACGCCCTGGTTGGACACGCCCACGTCGGTCACGCCCTGGTAGCCGTTCAGGCCCTGGCGCAGCACCAGCTCGTTCGCCACCGGCTGGGGCGCCGGCGTGGGGTCCGGCTGCGGGTCGGCCGGCGCGGGGGCGGGTGCGGGAGCCGGTGCCGGGCCGGGTGCCGGCGCCGGACCGGGCGCCGGTGATGGCGATGGTGATGGCGCCGGGGCCGTACCGCCGTCATAGTTGATCTGCTCGGGCACGTACAGGTCCGGCGCCGGGCGCGGCGCGGGCGGCGGGTCGCCGGCAAACACGGGCGGCGGCGCGATGTGGGCAGGCAGCGCGCCAGCCACCTGCACCTCGCCATTGGCGCCCTGCACGTCCAGCGTGCCACCCAGCGCGTTGATGGCAAACCGGGCCGTGGCCACGCGGCCATCGGCCAGCTGGATGCGCGCGCCCACCTGGCCTTCGGCGTCCGCGCGCGTGGCGCTCAGCACCGCGCCGTTGGTGTCCATCACATGCAGGAACACATTGGCCGTGCCGGTGCTGCTGACCTCGGCACGCCACCAGTCGCGGCTGACCGAGCGGTCCGCGTTCTGGAAGGTCGATGTCACCACCGAGGCTGCGGCATTGGCTGGCGCCAGCGTCTGCACGCGCAGCGTGTTGCCATTGTTGTTGACGGTGATCTCGCCTGCGTTCACCACTGGCGCCACCGGGGTGTTCAGCAGCCAGCTCTGGCGCGTGGGCACCGTGGTTTCCACCCGGTCCAGCACGACGAAGGTGCTGGGGCGGATGAACAGGAATTCGCGCTGGACTTTCTTCACGCGGTCGTTGTGCTTGTTCTGGTAGCGGGCGTAGTCGCCATGGCGCCAGCTGTACACCGGCGTCAGGTCCGCCGCCACATAGCTGTAGCGTGCGTGGTCGGCCAGCGCCATCACACGGCAGGGCAGCGTGTTGGGCCGCATTTCCACCTCGGCGCCATCGGGCATGGTCAGGCGCATCAGGTTGTGCAGCGACATGAACTGCTCGGTGCCCGACAGCGAGCGCTGCAATGAGTCATAGGCCAGCCAGTCGTTCTTGAAGATCATGAAGCTGCCCTGGTCGGCATGGGCATGGCTTTCGTCGTAACGGCCGCACTGGAAATGGCCGTAGGTCGCGTCGGTCTTCCAGTCCGAGCGCATCATGAAGTTGCCGGTGCCCTCGCCCCAGTAGGCGGTGGCCAGCGCCGAGCGGTCCACCTCGGGCGTGACGCTGGCCTTGGGCAGGCCGTGCAGCACGTCTGCGTAGTAGTCGTAGTCGTAACGCATGCGTGGCACGCTGGAGTTCATCACCACATTGCGCGCCACACCGGCCAGGCGTTCGTTCGGGTACAGCGCAATCAGCTGCTGCAGGTAGTCGCGGTTGTAGTCATGCAGCTCGCCCGTCACGCTGCGGGTGGAGTCGCCCACCACGGCGCGGCGGTCCAGCGTGGGGGTGATGGTGTGGATTTCCTGCGCGATGGAGGCCAGCGTGTGCGGCGTCTTGTCCGCCAGGCGTTCGCCGGTGGAGCGTTCCCAGGTGTCATACACCGTCCACAGCGTGCGGGTGGACACGCCGTAGCCCGTGCCTTCGGTCGATCCGCCGCCCTGCACCTTGGCATTCAGCAGCGGGATCAGCTCGCGTTCGATCTTCTGGTTGCGAAAGATGTCCAGCCATTCCTGTGCCTGCGGGTTGTCACCATGCGTGGCCAGGCCCAGCTGCATGCCGGCATTGATGAAATGGCGGTAGTAGTTGTTGGCCGGGTTGTCGGTGGCCCAGCCGCTCCAGCGGTGGGTGCGCCCGCCCCACTGGCCCGCCATGCCGGTGGTGGCATTGCCCGGCGCCTTCCACACATTCCACATGGCCTGGTTGCCATAGGCCATCCAGCGGGCCTTTTGCTGCTCGGTCAGGCCGTCATAAGCCCAGTCATACACGCGCGCCAGGTTGCCCAGGTACCAGTCCACTTCCAGGTAGCTGTTGCCGTGCACCGCCGGGAACCCGCCGCTGGCGATGCGGGCCTCTTCCGACGCGACGATTTCATCCATGCGCGCGATGGCCACGTCGCGGTAGCGCACCTCGCCCGACATCTGGTACACCAGCGCCGCGAACCACGGCGAGAAGTTGTAGGGCCGCGCACCGGCCACCACCGAGTCCACCAGCGTCTTGAGCCGCATGACCTCCGGCGCGCCGCGGGCGTACTTGTCCTGCAGGCAGGCCTTGAGCTCGGCGTTGGCCAGCAGCAGCTTGGGGCGGGTGGTGGAGATGACGGGCGCCGCCGCGTGGCTGCGCGTCACGTCGCACGCAGCCAGCGGGTCGGCGGGTACAAAGCGCGCCGTGACCGTGCGTGCGCTGCTCAGGTTGACGTTGCAGCTCACATGGTCCGAGCACACGCCGTTGGCTTCCCAGCGGTCAAACGCAAAGCCCGGCGCTGGCACGGCGCGCAGGCTCACCACCGTGCCCTGCGGGATGTTGCCCACGCAGGTGCTGGTCTCGCAGTCCAGTCCGTTGGGCACCGAATACACGCGGCCCTGGCCACCGGTGACCAGCACCGTCAGGGCCACCGTGGGCACTTCGGCCGCGGCCATGGCGCTCATCTTCATGAGGCCGGCTTCGCCGCCGGTGCCCGCACCGCCCCCGCCACCACAGGCCACCAGCAGTGCGCTGACGGCCATAGTTACCGCGCTCGCGGCAAATCGCTTGTTCATGGAGTTCCTCCGTTGGTTGAAGTTGTGTCAGGCCGCCATTTCGCAGGCGGGCTGCGCAGCGCGCGACTGGGCCTGCGCATACGCCAGCAGCTCGTGCGTCCACAGCGCGAACCACTCGAACACCTGGTCCACGCGCTGCACGGCGTCCTGCTGCTGCGCGGGCGTCAGCACGATGCCGGCCATCTCGGCGTGGTCGTTGTTCATGGCGTGGCCCGACTCCAGGTTGAAGTGGTATTCGCCGCAGTAGCGCAGCTCGGTGCCTGTGTCGTGCTGGTATTGCGCGGCGATGGACGAGGTCAGCGCAAACAGCACCTGGCCGGTCTCCTCGATCGCTTCAATGATGGCCAGGCGCACCACCGGCTCGGCGCCCCAGACCAGGTGCGCCAGGCGGTGGGCCAGCAGCCGGTTCTGGATGGTGGCGTCGCTGTACAGGAAGCGCAGCGTGTCACCCGGTGGCCGCTTCACATCGTCATGGCCCAACTTGGTGAAGTCCTCCAGGTACCAGGGCCAGTGGTGGTCATCTTCATACGTGTGGGCGTTGATCATCTTCTGCCAGGGGTCGTCGGTGGGCTCCACACGCAGCACCAGCCGGTTCAAATCGCCAAAGCTCAGGATGAAAGACGCCATGCACGGAAAGAACGCCAGGCGTTCGCGCGGGCTCAGATCGTCGTCACGCAGGAAGTCAAAGAACGGCAGCTTTGCGTAGGCGCGCTTGTGCTGGAAGATGTGCTTGAGTACGGTTTTCATGAGCAGGATAGATCAGGGGTTCAGTTCATCAGGGGTTGCAGGGCGGTCTGGATGCGCTGCATCTGGTCGCTGCTGACCATCTGCGACAGCGCGCGCGCAAAGCGCGGCTCTTTGACGCCCGAGACGATGTATTGCCAGCGGTAGGCGTCCAGCAGCCCCGCGCTGACGTCGCCCGCCTGCTGCGCGGTCAGAGCGCGGCCGCAGGTCTGGCGGAAGTACGCCGCGTCGTCGGCAGCTTGCTGCTGCACGATGCCGTCCACCGCGCCCACCAGGGCGATCAGGTCATCCACCGCGCGGTCGCGCTCGGCGGGTGAGATGCGCAGGTTCTCGCGCTCCCACTCCAGCTCGTCCAGCAGCGCGTGCTGTGACTCCTCGCGCCAGTGAAAAAGGAACACATCCTTGTACAGCTCGCAGAGGTCGTCGTCGGGCTCGATGCTCAGCCGGTAGTGCACCTGGGTGAACAGCTCGATGTGGCAGGTGAGCGCCAGCACGGCCCAGGTGGATGCCTGCAGCACCTGGGCAGCCACGCCATTGGCCGTGGGCCGGAACTGGTAGCCGTCGTACATGCCGGCGCCAGCCATGCGCTCAATGCGGCGAAACAGCTCCTGGTGTTTCAGTTCTTCATCGGTGAACCGCACCAGCGCTTCCAGCGCGACCTGGTCTCCATAGGCATGGCTGCGGCTGATGTCCAGCATCTTGATGGCGATGAAGCGCTCCACCAGGCCGAACATGTTGGCGTAGGTGCGGCCCTGGATCTGGCTCAGGCGCACCTGCTCGGCCCGCGTAAGGAATTCAAGCCGCGCCACGCGCGACAGCCCGTCGGGCAGGAACGGCCTGGAAAAGTCAAATTCGCGCGCGCGGATCACGTCGCGGTCAATGTCCCAGCGGATGCGTCTGGACGCGGCGATGCATTTCGCATACTGCGCGGTGTGGGTGGAGGTCATGGTCATTCGTTGGATCTGCGGTGAAAGTTGCATTCAGTCCGGGGTTGAGAAAGCGAAAGCGGTGTGCGGCATGACAGGCCCCTGGCGGCGCGGCGGCACGGCCTGGCGCTCCAGCGCGGCGGTAATGCGTGGCAATGCCGCCTGCGCCGCGGCGCGGCCGGCATCAAACAGGTACGGCATGGCCGATGTGTCCCACAGGCCCACATGGCGGTCCAGCACCAGGTCGATGGGGATCACCTGCTGGCCCGCGGCCTGCGCGGCGGCCGTGCGCGCATGCATCAGGTTGTTGATGAGCGTGGTGCTGGTCTGGGCCACCAGGCGCGACAGCCGGTCCACCCGGCGCGGCATCTGGCCGGCAAAGCCCAGCGTCAGCACCACGCCGGCATCGCGCGCGGCGCCAATGGGCAGCGGGTCGGACAGCACGCCGTCTACCAATCGCTGGCCATTGACTTCCACACTGGGAAAGATGATGGGTACCGCCATGCTGGCACGCAGCGCATCCGCCAGGCGCCCGCGCCTGAGCACCACCGGGTCGCCACTGACGGCGTGCGTGGTGGCCACGCGCAGCGGCGTGGGCAGCTGCTCCAGCCGCAGGTCGCCAAAGGCATCGGCAATGCGCCGGGCGATCAGCGCGTCGTCGCGCATGGCAAAGCTGTCGCCAAATCCTGCCAGCCGGGGCAGGATCATCTGCGCATAGGCGCGCCAGCGGCGCTGTTGCGTCAGTTCCTGCGACCACAGGCGGGTCGCCAGGCGCAGCGCTTCCTGCGCGTCCAGCCCCATGGCAATGGTGGCGCCAAACAGTGCGCCCGAGCTGCACCCGGCAATGAGCCCTGGGCGGATGCCCTCCTCGGCCAGGCGCTGCGTGATGCCCAGGGCGGCCACGCTGCGCACGCCGCCGCTGCCCAGCACGAATGCAAGGCTGTGGGTGGTGCTTTTCATGCGGCCTCCTTTTGCGCCATGAAGCGCACCACGCCATCGATCACGCTGGCGCTGCGCAGCACCAGGTGGTGGCCGTAGCCGCGTGTGCGCCTGAGCTCTCCGCGGGGCAGCGCGGCGGCCAGCGCCAAGGCGTGCTCAAACGGGATTTCCCCGTCGTCTTCGTCATGCACCACCAGCACGGGAAAGTCCGCCGCGCGGGCCATGTCCACCACCGACATGCGCGACCAGTCCAGCCGCCCGCCGTACAGGCGCACCAGGCGCTGGCGCACACGCTCCAGCACCTGCGGCGTCAGGCCCACATGGCTGCCAAACGCGTCGATGAACCAGTTGCAATGGTCAAACGCGCTGAACAACACCATGCGTCCGGGCTGTACGCCCCAGTCGCGCACCGCGTACAGCGCCATGGCCGCGCCAAACGAATGGCCCACCACGGCATGCAGCGGCCCCACGTCGGCCGCCACGGCAGCAATGGCGGAGGCAAACTGCACCATGTCGGTGGCGTCGCCGCTGGAGTCCCCATGGGCCGGGGCGTCAAAGGCCACCACGCGGTAGCCCGCACTGACCAGCGGCCCCACCATGCGGCCCATGTGCGTGGCATGCGAGGCCCAGCCATGCACCAGCAGCACGGCCGGGCCCTTGCCCCATTCCATGACGGCCAGTTCGCCATGGCCAAACGGCAGGCGGCGCGCCACGGCCTGACGGCGCAGGCCGATATGCCAGTCACGCGGCGCGGCGCGCGCCGGCGTGGCCAGCTGCGCATAGGCCAGCCAGGCGGCCAGCGCCGGTGCCACCCGGCACAGCACGCCATAGGCGGCGCGCACCAGCCGCAGCCCGCGCGTGGGGGCAAAGCGGCCGGCGCGCGGTGCCTGCGCAGGCTGCTGCGCCTTGACCATGTCGGGGAAGGTTGTGTCGGGGGAAAACTGGTAACTCATGCCTGCATTCCTTTGAAGGGATGGCGGCGAATGTACGGACGCCACCGGAATGCGGACAGGTGAAATTAGTCATGCCGGGTCAAAGCTTTTGCAGCACCGCCAGCAGCGTGGGTGCGCTCACGGGCTTGGTCAGCAGACGCACCCCATGCGCCTGCGCGGCGTCGCGCAGCGCGGCATTGGTCTCGCCACTGATCAGCAGCACCTTCTTGCCCTGCCGGCGCAACGCCAGCGCCACGTCCAGGCCCGAGGCACCGTGCGGCAGGCGGGCGTCGCAGATGGCGATGTCGCCAAAGCGGGTGTCCTGCAGTGCGTCGGCCGCGGTTTCCACGTGGCGTACCTGAAGGCCCCATGAGCGCAGCAACTGCCGCGTGGCGGCGGCCACCAGCGAGTCGTCCTCCACCAGCAGCACCTCGCGCATGGCCAGCACCGGCTGCGTGGCTTCGTCAGGGTGGGCCAGCAGTTCGCCCGGCGCCGATTCAACGTAGTGCACCGGCTGCCGCGGCGGCTCGCTGACATCCGGGCCGGGCCGGTCCAGCAGCACGTCCACCGTGACGGGCGCGCGCGGCAGCGTCACCGTCATGGTGCTGCCCCGCCCCGGCGCGGAGCGCACGGTGATGTCGCCGTTCATCAGCAGCGCAAAGCGACGCGCGATCGCCAGGCCCAGGCCCAGGCCGCGGCGGCGGTCGCGCGCGTCGTTGTCCTCCTGCACGAATTCCTCAAAGATGCGTTGCTGCGCTCCGGGCGCAATGCCCATGCCCGCGTCGCGCACCTGCAGCCGCCAGCCCAGGCTGGCCCGCCGCAGCGCCACGGCCACGGTGGCGCCGGGCGGCGAGAACTTGATCGCGTTGTCCAGCAGGTTGGACAGCACCCGCTGCAGCATCAACGCATCGGCCAGCGCGAACGCGCCGGGGCGCACCAGCGCCACGATGCGCACGCCCGCGGCCTCGGCCACGGCGCTGTGCTGGGTGACCAGGCTGGCCACCAGCGGCGCGATTTCGGTGGCGCGCAGGTCAGCCTGCACCACGCCTGAGTCCATGCGCGTGAGGTCCAGCACCTGCGACAGCAGGTCGTCCAGCGCCCGCCAGGACTGTCGTATGCCCTCCACCGCGCGCTGGGCCTGGCGGTCCTGCGTGGCCTGGGCCATGCGCGAAAGCGGCCCCAGGTACAGGCCGATGGCATGCACGGGCTGGCGCAGGTCATGGCTGACAGCGGCAAAGAAGCGCGACTTGCTCAGCCCCATGGCCGCCAGCGCGTTGGCGGCCGCCTCGGCGCGGCGGCGTTGCTCGTACTGGTGCTTGACGTTGCTTTCCTGCGCGCGCGACAGGAACACCATGGTCAGCGTCATCAGCAGGCCGCCCACGCCCATCATGAACAGCAGGCTGCTGTGCTGTGCACCCTCGGCCATGAAGCGGATGGAGGTGGGCAGCACGGCAAGCACCAGCGCAATCGTGGTGCGCATCACGTCGCCGGTCAGGCGCACGGCCACCAGCGTGGCGTTGCCCAGCAGGTAGCTCATCAGCACCGCCTGGATCGGCAGGTTGCCCGGCACGTACAGGAACCAGCAGGCGCTGCCCACATAGGTCATGAGCACCCACATGTAGATGCGGTACACCCGCTGGCGATGCCGTTTGGGCCGCGCCTTGAACGAGGGCTGGTTCACATGCCACCAGCGCAGCACGCTGACCGCGGCAATCACGGCGAACCAGGCGCACACCTGCTGCCACGGGATGGCCGTGGAGAACATCAGCACGCACAGCAGCTCGCAGGCGCGCAGCGCCCACAGCGACAACGCGGTGTGGGCGCTGTCTTCGGGGTCGGGGCGCTCGCTGGCGGCAGCGGCCGTCACAGCCGGTCGGCGTCCATCTGCGCGGCCTGGGTGCGGTTGGACACATTCAGCGCGCGGAAGATTTCGCTCATGTAGTTCTTGACGGTGCCTTCGCTCAGACCCAGCTGGCTGGCAATGCGCTTGTTGCTCAGGCCCTGGCGCAGCAGCTGGCGCACCTCTTCCATGCGCGGGGTCAGCACCACGTCGGGCCGCCGGGCATCCGCCAGTTGCTGCGCAAACGGCGTGCGCTCACCGCGCAGCGCGGCCGCGATCACCGCGCACAGCGTGTCAGACGGCGCGCTCTTGGGCACAAAGGCATACACATTGGGCAGCGCCAGCATGCGGCGCACCACGTCGGGCGAGGTCAGGGCCGAGATGACCACCACCGGCAGGCCCGGGTGGCGGCGCGCCAGCTCGGCCAGGCGAAAGCCTTTTTCCATGCCGGGCATGTTCAGGTCGATCAGCGCCAGTTGGGCCGGTGGCTCGCTGGCGGCGGCCTTCAGCAGCGTTTCGGCGTCGGCGGCTTCAGTGCAGTGCACGCCGTCCAGCACGCCGGCCACCAGGGCGCGCATGCCGTCGCGCACCAGCGCATGGTCGTCTGCAATCAGGATGCGGGTCTTCGGGTCAGCCATGGGCAAAGGGGTAAGTCGCTGAACGCAGGTGACAGGTTTGCGCAGCACAAAAGGGCAAACTGCCGGGCGCGAATGATGCGCGCAACGCCCTGGCCCGTCTTGGCAATGCGTGCGCCGTCCGTTTGCATTTCGTGCGCAATTGCGTCAAAGTGCGCCGTTTTCGCGGCTTATGTGAAATAACTGACACGCCATGGTCACCGAATGGTCCACCGACAGCTTTGCACCGCGCCAGCGCTTTGACCGCTGGCACGAGGCCTGCGCCGAGCATGTGTACGCGCTGACGCTGCAGCGCGACGACCGCGGGCCGTTCAGCGGCCGCATTGCGCGCAGGCGCCTGGGCGCACTGGACGTGACCGACATCCGCTGCGACCGCCATGTGGTACGTCGCAGCGCGCAGGACATCGCGCGCCAGCCCGGCGACGACTACTACGTGTATTTCCAGCGCGCGGGCCAATGCTGGTTTGAACAGGGCCGTACCAGCCAGGTGGCCCAGGCCGGCGACATGATCGTGGCCGACCCCAACATCGCCTTTGCCACCGGCACCGACAGCCACTTTGACCTGCGCATCTGGCGCGTCAACCGCGCGCGCCTGGCGCCCATGCTGGCGCTCACGGGCGACGGCCTGCCCATGGTCAAGCTCGCGCAGCACAACGGCGACCGCGCGCTGATCAGCAGCTGGCTGGACGCGCTGCTGCGCAACGAACACACGCTGTCAGGCGCCGGGCTGGACGTGGCCACGCAGACGCTGTGCACCCTGGTGGCCAACGCCGTGGGCGCCACGCCCGAGATGCGCGAGCACGGGCCGCTGTCGCGCCGTCGCGCCCTGCTGCAGCAGGTGATGCGCCATATACAGCTGCATGCGGGCGACCCAGACATGGGCAGCACGCGGCTGGCGCGCGAGTTCTCGGTCTCGCTGCGCACTTTGCACCAGTTGTTCGAGATGTCGGGCACCACGGTGCACGAATGCCTGACCGACGCGCGCCTGGCCCGCGCCAGCACCCTGCTGCGCGACCCGGCCAGCCGGCACCTGGGCACCATGGAGGTGGGCTTTGCCTCGGGCTTCAGCGAGGCATCCACCTTTTACCGCCGCTTCAAGCAGAAGTTCGGCGTCACGCCCGGCGACTACCGCGCGGGCTGACCCCTCCACCTCCCTTGCCCTGGCCCGCGCGGACCGCTGTGGCGGGACGCCGCGTTGCTTGCGCAGCAACAGCCGGTTGCCCAATCAGCGCTTCCGCGCGAGGCCTTGCGTGCCTAGAGTCCACCCACTCAACCACGCAAGGAGATACGCAATGGGACAGTTCAACCGGCGCGCCGCGCTGCGCGCCGCCACCGCCTGGGGCGCTACCGCCCTGGCCCTGGCTTCACCTCTCGCGGCACGGGCCCAGGCCGGTGGCGCGGGCCGCATCGAGGAACGCCTGCGCCAGCTGGGCATCACGCTGCCCGCGTCGGGGCCCGCGCCGGTGGCCAACTATGTGCCCACGCTGCGGCACCACAACACGGTGTATGTGGCCGGACAGATCCCCTTCAAGGCACCGGGCGAACTGTTGCACCGCGGCCGCGTGGGTGCCGAGCTGACGCTGGAGCAAGGCCGTGCGTCCGCTCGCCTGGTGGGCATCAACATGCTGGCGCTGCTCAAGCGCGAGCTGGGTGACCTGGACCGCGTGGCCGGCGTGTTGCGCATCGACGGCTTTGTGTCCTCGGCCAACGACTTCACGCAGCAGCCACAGGTCATGAACGGCATCTCCGACCTGATGGTCGAGGTGTTTGGCGACGCCGGCCGCCACACGCGCACCGCGGTGGGCGTGAACGTGCTGCCGCTGAACGCGCCATGCGAAATCAACGCCGAATTTTCCCTGCGCGCATGAGCACGACCCCTGCCCCGCTCGTGCAGCGCATCGGCGTGCCCGGCCTGTCCGAGGCGATTGCCGCGCGCGGCGTGCCCCTGACGGTGGCCGTCAAGGCCAACGGCTTTGTGTTCGTCTCGGGCCTGCCGCCCATTGACCCGGCGACCGGCCAGATGGTCAACCACACGCTGGAGGCGCAGCTGCGCCGCTGCATTGCCAACCTCACGCTGGCACTGGAAGCCGCCGGCGCCACGCTGGCCGACACGGTCATGGTGACGCTGTACGTCACCAACGTGGGCTTCTTCGGCCACCTCAACCGCATCTACCGCGAATGCTTCGGCGCGCTGCCACCCGCGCGCACCTGCATTTCCATCGGATCCTGGCCGTTCGAGGCCGACATCGAAATCGAGGCCATCGCCGTGGCCGCCCCCACCCCCCGGTAACCCAGGAGCAAACCACCATGAAACTGCGAATCCTCACCGCGTTGCTGTCGCTGTCCCTGCTGGCCGGCACCGCTGGTGCCCAGGCCGTCATCCGCATAGGCGCACCGCTGCCCATGACAGGCGGCCTCTCGCCAGAGGGCCAGCGCCTCAAGCAGGGCCATGACCTGTGGGCCGAAACCGTCAACAAGGCTGGCGGCATCCTGGTCGGGCGCAACCGTCACAAGGTCGAGATGGTCTACGCCGACTACCAATCCAACACGCCGCGTGCGGTGCAGCTGGCCGACAAGCTGATCACGCAAGACAAGGTCGACTACATCTTTTCGCCATTCGGCTCGGGCGCCACCAAGGCCGTGAGCGCCGTAACCGAGAAGAACGAGGTGCCCAACATTGCCGCCACCGCCTCGTCGGTGGAGGTGTTCAACCAGGGTCACAAATACATCTTCGGCCTGTTCACGCCAAATGATTCCCTGACCGAGCCGCTGGCCGAGCTGGCCAGGGCCCGGCTGCCGGCCGGCGCGCGCGTGGCCGTGCTGGCACGCAATGACCTGTTTCCAAGCGCCCTGGCGGCCGAGCTGGAAAAGTCCGCCAGAAAGCGCGGCTTCCAGCTTGTGTACAACGAGAAGTACGCCATCGGCGCCATGGACCATTCCGGCACGCTGGTGCAGGTCAAGGCCGCGCGCCCCGACTGGCTGGTGGTCACCGGCTACACCAACGACGTGATCCTGGTGCGCAAGCAGATGCAGGACGCGGGCCTGTCGGCGGCGCTGGTCACCATGGTGATCGGCCCGAGCTACCGCGAGTTCACGGAGTCCATCGGTGCGCTGGCCGAAGGCGTGACCAGCGCCGTGTGGTGGCACCCGGTGGCCAGGTACACGGGCCAGGACGTGTTTGGCTCCACCGAGAAGTACGTGGCCGCCTTCCGCCAGAAGTACGGCACCGACCCCGACTACGCCAACGCCGTGGGCAGCCTGGCCGGCTCGGTGCTGCAGGCCGCCATCGAGAAGGCCGGCACCACCGAGCGCAAGGCGGTTCGCGATCAGCTCGCCCGCATGAACCTGAATACCTTCTTCGGGCCGGTAGCGTTCGATGCCAATGGCATGGTCAATTCCTATGTGCCGCCGGTATTCCAGATCCAGGGTGGGCGTTCCGTGGTGGTGTACCCGGCATCCATCGCCACCGGCACGCTGAAGTAAAGCATGGCACTCGCGCAGGTCCTGCTCAATGGCCTCCTTCTGGGGGGCATCTACGCCTGCATCGGGGCGGGCTTTTCCATTGTGTGGGGAGTGGTGAACATCATCAACATCCTGCACGGCTCGTTCATCGTGCTGGGCGCGTACGGCGCGTTCTTCGCCCACCAGCACCTGGGGCTGCACCCGTTCATGGCCATGCTGCCGCTGGCCGGGCTGGGCTACCTGCTGGGCCAGGGGCTTCAGCGGCACCTGATCCGCCACGTCATGGCGGCCAAGGTACTGGTCACGCTCACGCTGACCTTCGGGCTGAACCTGCTGCTGAACAACCTCATGATCTATGCCTTCTCGGCGGACTTCCGCAAGGTGGTGCTGCCCAACCAGGAGCCCCTGGTGCTGGCGGGCCTCACCCTGCCCATGGACCGGCTGCTCAGCATGCTGGCGGCAGCCGGCGTGGTGCTGGCTACCCACCTGCTGGTCACCCGCACCATGCTGGGCCGCTCCATCGTGGCCGTGCGCATGGACCCGCAGGCCGCCACGCTGATGGGCGTGGACGTGGACCGGACGTTTGCCATCACCTTTGGCCTGGGCACGGCGCTGGCGATCGTGGCCGGCGCCATCCTGTCACCGATCTTTCCCATCTCTCCCACCGCCGCCGACAGCTACCTGGGCAAGGCCTTCATCGTCTGCGTGCTGGGCGGCCTGGGCAGCCTGCCCGGCGTGCTGGCCGGCGGCATCGTCCTGGGGCTGGTGGAAAGCCTGGGTGCGTTCTATCTGGGGCCGGACCATTCGCTCACGCTGTCGTTCGGCCTGTTGCTGCTGTTTTTGCTGCTGCGCCCCCAGGGCCTGCTGGGCAGGAAAGGTTTTGAATGAGCAAGCGCATCTTCATCGCGCAGCCCCTGCGCGCCACCCTCATGCTGCTACTGTGCCTGGCACTCGCCGTGGTGGCCGCCACCGGCGGCAGCTACTGGCTGAGGCTGGCCTCCACCGCCGCCATGTACGTGGTGCTGGCCAGTTCCTGGAACATCGTGGGCGGCTTCACCGGCTACCCGTCGTTTGCCACCGCCGCGTTCTTCGGCCTGGGCGCCTACGTGGCCGCCATCGCCCAGACACGCGGCCTGCCAATGGCTGCGTCGTGGGTGGCCGCCGGCCTGTTCACCGCAGCCTGCGCCTTTGCGCTGGGGCTGGCGCTGCTGCGGCTGAAGGGCCACTACTTTGCCGTGGGCAGCCTGGTGGTGGCCGAAGTGCTGCGCGAAATCATGGCCGCAGGCGGCACGCTGACCGGCGGCGGCATGGGGCTGAACCTGCCGCTGCTGTCCATGGCGCCGCAGGCCATTGGCCGGCTGTACCTTGCCGCGTTCGCAGTGCTGGCGGTGGCGTCGGTGCTGCTGTCCTGGGCTGTGCTGCGTTCGCGCTTCGGCGCGGGGCTGGCATGCATCGAACAGAACGAGGACGCCGCCGTCATGCTGGGCGTCAACACCACGCTGTACAAGTCGGCTGCGCTGGCGCTGTCGGCCCTGCTGGCTGGCCTGGCGGGCGCGGTGTATGCCAACTGGATCAACTACATCGACCCGGGTGATGTATTCAACGTGCTGCTGTCGGTCAAGCCCATCGTCATGGCGCTGCTGGGCGGCATCGGCACGCTCACCGGCCCGGTGATCGGCGCGGTGGGCCTGGTGGGCCTGGAAGAAATCGTCACGCGCAGCTTCCTGGACCTGACGGGCGTGGTGCTGGGCCTGGCCGTGGTGGCGCTGGTTCTCTTCCTGCCGCATGGGGTGAACGGCCTGGCCTTCATGGGCCGCAGCCTGAAAGGACGCCAGCCATGAGCCAGCATCTGCTGCAACTGCAGGGCGTCTCGCTTTCCTTTGGCGGGTTGAAGGCACTGGACAATGTGTCATTCACCGTGCGCCCCGGCGAGATCATCGGCCTGATCGGCCCCAACGGCGCGGGCAAGACCACGCTGGTCAACGCCTGTACCGGCGTGCATCGCCCGTCGAAAGGGCGCATCGTGTTCGAGGGCATGGCCATCCAGGGCCTGCCCGCGTGGCGCGTGGCCCACCTGGGGATGGCGCGCACCTTCCAGATCGTGCAGCCGTTTCCGCGCATGAGCGTGCTGGACAACGTGGCCGCGGCTGCGCTGTTTGGCGGCGGCATCCGCAATATGCGCGAGGCGCGGGAGTTTGCCGCCGCGCAGCTGGACTTCGTGGGCCTGGAAGACCAGGCCGGCAAACCGGCCGCCACGCTGTCGCTGGCCCATCGCAAGCGCCTGGAGCTGGCCAAGAGCCTGGCACTCAAGCCGCGACTGGTATGGCTGGACGAGGTGAATGCCGGGCTGAGCTCGGCCGACCTGGACAACACACTGTCGGTGATCCGCCGCATCGCGGCGCGCGGCATCACCATCGTGATGATCGAGCACCTGATGAAGGTCGTGCTGGGCGTGAGCACCCGCATCCTGGTGCTGAAGAACGGTGCCCTGATCGCCGACGGCGAACCGGCCCAGGTCATCAGCGACCCGGCGGTGGTCGAGGCGTATCTGGGCGCGCACTACACACAGGACGGGGAGCGCATCCATGGCTGAGCTGCTGCATGTGAAGGGCCTGCACGCGGGCTACGGCCCGGTGGCGGTGCTGCACGGCGTGGACCTGTGCGTGAAAGAGGGCGAGATGGTGGCGCTGATCGGCTCCAACGGCGCGGGCAAATCCACGCTGATGCGCGCGCTGTCGGGTCTGGCTGATACCACCGGCGGCAGCGTGCTGCTGGCTGGCCAGCCGGTCCACAACCTGCCTGCCGGACAACGCGTCAGCCAGGGCCTGATCCACGTGCCCGAGGGCCGCCGCCTGTTCCGCTCCATGACGGTTCAGGACAACCTGCTCATGGGCGCCTACCGGCTGCCCCAGGGCGCCGCGGTGCGCGAGGGCTTGCAGGCCGTGTACGAGCTGTTTCCCCGCCTGCGCGAACGCGCGCACCAGGACGCCACCACCATGTCTGGCGGCGAGCAGCAGATGTGCGCCATTGGCCGCGGGCTCATGGCCCGCCCGCGCCTGCTGCTGATCGACGAGCTGTCACTGGGCCTGTCGCCGCGACTGGTGCAGGAGCTGGCCCAGGCGCTGGTTCGCATCAACCAGATGGGCGTGTCGGTGCTGCTGGTGGAGCAGGACGTGGGAACCGCGCTGCGCCTGGCGTCGCGCGCCTACGTCATGGACCAGGGGCGCATCGCGCACAGCGGCACGTCGGCCGCGCTGGCCGGCGATGCGCGCGTGCGCGCCGCCTACCTCGGCGGCTGAACCTCAAACACAACACAAGGAGAACATTCAATGGACAAGACAAGCGCCCGTGTGGCCGTGGTACAGGCGGGCACCACGCTTTTTGACACGCCCGCCACGCTGGACCGCATGCAGGCCCTGTGCGAGCAGGCGCAGGGCCGGGACCTGGGGCTCGTGGTCTTCCCCGAGGCGTATATCGGAGGCTACCCCAAAGGTCTGGATTTCGGCGCGCGGCTGGGCACACGCAGCGCCGCCGGCCGGGATGACTTCGTGCGCTACTTTGAGTCCGCCATCAGCGTGCCCGGACCCGAAACCCTGCGCATGGGGGAATTCGCCGCCGCGCTGCGCACCACGCTGGTGGTGGGCGTGATCGAGCGCAGCGCAGCCACGCTGTACTGCACCGCTGTGTTCTTCGGCCCCGACGGCGCACTGCGGGCGAAGCACCGCAAGCTCATGCCGACGGCGCTGGAGCGCCTGGTCTGGGGCTTTGGCGACGGCTCCACGCTGCCGGTGGTGGACACCGCGCTGGGCAAGGCAGCAGCGGCCATCTGCTGGGAGAACTACATGCCACAGCTGCGCACCGCGCTTTATGCCAGCGGCACGCAGTTCTGGTGCGCGCCCACGGTGGACGACCGCGACGTGTGGCAAAGCTCCATGAAGCACATCGCTGTCGAGGGCCGCTGCTTCGTGCTGAGTGCCTGCCAGTATCTTCAGCGCAAGGATGCGCCGGCAAGCTATGACTGCATCCAGGGCAACGACCCGGCCACCGTGCTGATTCGCGGCGGCAGCGTGATCGTGTCGCCGCTGGGCGAAGTGCTGGCTGGCCCGCTGTACGGCGAGGAAGGCCTGCTGGTGGCAGAAGTGGACCCAGCCGACCTGGCGCGTGGCAAGTACGACCTGGATGTCGCGGGCCACTACGCGCGGCCCGACGTGTTCACGCTGCAGGTCAACCGCGCGGCGCAAAGCCCCATCGTGGACATGCCGCCCGCCCGGCCCACCGCACAGGCGTGCGATGCGGTCTGAGCTGCCCGCCGGCGACCTGCCCGGCGGCGACGCCGTCATGCCCGCGTGGGAGGTGCTGTCCACGCTGCTGCCAAGGTCGCCGCTGCTGCCGTTCGCGCACGACCCCTCGGTGCTGCTCAAGGCAGAGTCGCTCATGCCCACTGGGTCGTTCAAGATTCGTGGCGCCACCTACCGCATGGCCCTGCTGACGCCGGCGCAGCGGGCGCGCGGCGTTGTGGCCTATTCCACCGGCAACCATGCGCAGGCCGTGGCCCGCGCGGCGCGCGACGCCGGCGTGGCGGCCACCATCGTGATGTCGCCCGACGCACCGCCCGACAAGGTGGATGCCACCCACCGCCTGGGCGCGGCCATCGTCATGGCGGCCAGCACGTCGCAGGCGCGGCGCGACACAGCCGAGGCCCTGGCGCGCGAGCGCGGCGCAACGCTGATCCCGCCCTATGAAGACCCGGTCGTCATCGCCGGCCAGGGCACCATCGCCGTGGAGCTTGTGCAGCAGGTCCGCACCGGCTCGCTGGCCGCGGTGTATGTGCCCGTGGGTGGCGGCGGCCTGCTTGCAGGCATGGCCTTGGCGCTCAAGCGCCTGAGCCCGCGCACGCGCGTGATCGGCGTGGAGCCCGAGCTTGAAGACGATGCCTGCCGCTCATTTGCCAGCGGGCAGCTGCAGGGCATGGCTGGCCCGTCACCCAGCATGGCCGACGCCATCCGGGTGCAATGCCTGGGCCGGCTGAACTTCGAGCTGATCCGCCGTCATGTGGACGACATGGTGACGGTGAGCGAGGGCGCCATCGCCCAGACCGTGCACGACTGTTTTGCCGGCAACCGGCTGGTGGTGGAGCCCGCGGGCGCCGTGGCGCTGGCCGCGGCCCGCCACCATCGGCAGGACAACCCCCACGCCAGCGCCCCGGTGGTGGCCATCGTGAGCGGCGGCAACACCACCGCCGCCTGGCTGCAACAACTCATTCAAGGAAGGACATCATGAAACTCGTCACCCAACAGGACATTGCGCGCGTCCTGCAGTTCAGTACCCTGATCCCGGCGCTGCGCCAGGGCTTCATCGACTACACCCATGGCCGGGCCCATTCGGCGCCGATTACCAACATCGACTTTCCCCAGGCCCATGGCGAGATGCACATCAAGCCCGGCTACCTGGACAGCACGCCGGACGCCTGCGTGAAGGTCGTGACCTGCTTTTACGAGAACCCACGCAAAGGGCTGCCCACGCGCGACGGCTGCGTGGTGGTGGCCGACCGCAACGACGGCCGCATGAAGGCGCTGCTGGCCGACGGCGGGCTGATCACCGACATGCGCACGGCCGGCGCGAGCGCGGTGGCGGTGGACTTCCTGCAGCGCCGCCAGGAGGTGGATCTGGGCCTGGTGGGATCGGGCACGCAGGCGCTGTGGCATGCGCGTGCGATCGCCACCGTGCGCACGCTGCGCTGCGTGCGCGTATGGGGCCGCGACGCGGGCAAGGCCCAGGCATTGTGCGATCGCATCACGTCCGAGCTGGGCGTGGCCGCCACGCCCGCCAGCCTGGAGGCGGCGCTGGCCTGCGATGTGGTGGTGACCGCAACGCCGGCGCGCGAGCCGATCGTGGGCAACCAGGCCCTGAAAGCCGGCGCCGTGATCGTGGCCATGGGCGCCGATGCGGTAGGCAAGCGCGAGCTGGGCGCCGAGGCGGTGCGCCGCGTGTCGCAGTTTGTCGCCGACGACGCCGCGCAGTGCCGCCAGTACGGCGAGCTGCAGTGGCTGCCCGAGGAACGCCCTGCCCTGGAGCTGGGCCGGCTGCTGGCAGGGCTGGAAAGCTACAACGCCGACCGCGCCGACGTGGTGGTGTACGACTCCACCGGCCTGGGCTTTCAGGACGCGGTGGGCGCGCGGCTGGTGCTGCAGGCACTGGGCTGAGCCCCGCGCAGATAATGCGCCATGCCCCCGCCCAAGACTCCCCCGGTGCACGACACGGCCCCCGAGCAGTTGCCGCAGTTCGCGGCTACCGGGGGCCGGGTGCTGCCGTCCATGCAGTTCAGCGTGCTCAAGTACTTCCTGGCGGTAGCTCGCACCGGCTCGATCCGGCTGGCCTCGGAGGAACTGTTCGTGGCTCCGTCGGCCGTCAGCCGTCAGATGACCGCGCTGGAAGAAGACCTGGGCATTCCACTGTTCGAGCGCAGCGCCAAGGGTGTGCGCCTGACGGCCGCGGGCGAGGTTTTTGCTTCCACGGCGCGCTCGATCTTTCGCAAGATGGAGCGGGCGCGCTCCGAGATTGACGACCTGCGGGGCCTGAAGCGCGGCCACGTGACCATCTACGCGGTGGAAGGCGTGGTGGCGGAATTTCTGTTCCCGCTGCTGGCAACGTTCAACCAGAAATTTCCGAACATCAGCTTTGAAATCCAGGTCACCGGCACCGACGATGTCCTGCGCGCATTGATTGAGGACCGCGGCGATATCGGCCTGGCCTTCAACCCCGAAGCCGACCGCGAGATTCTGGAGATCAGGCAAAGCGCCCACCCCGTGGTGGCCGTGACGCTGCCTGGCCACGAAGTGGCGCAGGTGGCGTCGCTGCCAGTCAGCGCGCTGGCCAGCCAGGTGCTGGGGCTGCCTGACCGCAGCTTTGGCGTGCGCCGGCTGCTGGACGATGCATTGCTGCGCGAGCATGTGCAGCACCAACCCTTCCTGCAGGTCAACTCCATCGAGATGGCCAAGGCCTTTGTGCGCGCCGGCATGGGGCTGACGGTGTTGCCCGAATTCGCGGTGCACACCGAAAAGCTGCGTGGCGAATTTGCCAGCATCCAGCTGCACGACCGCCAGGGCCCGCTGTCGGCCACGCTGGTGCTGTGCACCCACCGCGACCGCCACCTGAGCGCGGCGGCGCGACGCGTGTTGAGCATGCTCAACGACGCCATGCCGGCCACCGGCGGCGCGCCTTAGTGCGCTGCCGAAGCGCTGCATGCAATGGTGTCAACACCTGGGCGGATCGGTCTCGCGCTCAAAGTGGCGGTGCCTGCCTGCCGCCTCGATAAAGGCGCTCAGCTGGGGGGTGATGGCCGCATCGGCCACGGCCGGGGCGATGCCCGCCGCCGCCAGCAGCGCCCGCGCGCCTTCGGGCACCAGCAGGGGCTTGCAGTGGCGGTACTGGTCGCGGATGAATTCCAGCGCGTGGCCATCGCGTGACAGCGCCTCCACCGCGGCAGGCTCGCCCGGCAGGGCCAGCGCGTCAAACAGGAAGCCCGGTTCGTTCTCCAGCGAACAGTCTGCCTGCAGCGGCGCGGCACCATTGCGAGCCGGCTCCACGGGACCAATGCGCGCACCCACCAGCTTTCCCACGGCGCCTTTGTCCACCAGCGCGGCCTGCAGCGCCTGCACCCCGGCGGCATCGACTCCCGGCCCTACCAGCAACGCCACCTTGCGGCCGCGCAGCGAGCCGTCCCCGGGGCGGGCCATCAGCGACAGTGCGGGTGACTTCGCCACCTCGGGCCTGGGCGGGTCGGGCAGCGCGCGCGGCAGGGCGTCAGGCAAGGCCATGCCCAGGCCGTCGGCCACCTGGCGCGCCAGGTCTTCGCTGGCATTGCGCAGCGACGCGACCATGCGTTCGCGGATGGCGGGAACGGTCACCTTGCTCAGCTCAAACCGGAACGCGGCCGCGATGTGCGCCTGCTCGGGCGGCGTCTGGCTTTCATAGAACAGCGTGGCCTGGGTGTAGTGGTCGGCAAACTTTTCGGGCTTGGCGCGCACCTTGGCCTGCTCCTGCTGTTTGGCGTTGATGCGCGCGGGCACCGACACAAAGCCCTGCGCCGCGCCGGCCTGGAAGGGACAGCCCCCGCCCAGTGAATTGGGTTCATACGACACCCGCCCGCGCGGGATGGCCTGGCGGTGCATGCCGTCGCGCTGGTTGTTGTGCACCGGCGCCAGCGGCGCGTTGATGGGGATTTCATGGAAGTTCGGCCCGCCCAGGCGGGTGATCTGCGTGTCCACGTACGAATGGATGCGCCCGGCCAGCAGCGGGTCGTTGCTGAAGTCAATGCCAGGAATCACATGCGCCACACAGAAGGCGATCTGCTCTGTTTCCGCAAAAAAATTGTCGGGGTTGCGGTTGAGCACCATGCGGCCCACGGGGCGGATGGGCACCAGCTCCTCGGGAATGATCTTGGTCGCGTCCAGGGTGTCAAAGCTGAAGGCCTCGGCCTCTTCCTCGGTAAACACCTGCAGGCCCAGCTCGTATTCAGGGAAGGCACCCGACTCAATGCGTTCCCACAGGTCGCGGCGGTGAAAGTCCGGGTCGGCGCCAGAGATCTTGACGGCCTCGTCCCAGGTCAGCGAGTGCGTGCCGTCGCGCGGGTTCCAGTGGAATTTGACGAAGACCGAGTCGCCCTCTGCATTGACCATGCGGTAGGTGTGCACGCCAAAGCCCTGCATGGTGGCGTAGCTGCGCGGGATGCCACGGTCGCTCATGGCCCACATGAGCATGTGGGTGGATTCGGGCATGAGCGAGACGAAATCCCAGAACGTGTCATGGGCGCTGGCGGCCTGCGGCATGGCGTGGTGCGGCTCGGGCTTGACGGCGTGGACCAGGTCGGGGAACTTCATCGCGTCCTGGATGAAGAACACCGGCATGTTGTTGCCCACCAGGTCCCAGTTGCCTTCGTCGGTGTAGAACTTCACGGCAAAGCCGCGCACGTCGCGCGCGGTGTCCTTGGAGCCGCGTTCGCCCTGCACCGTGGAAAAGCGCACGAACACCGGCGTGACCTTGCCCTGCGCCTGGAACGGCGCGGCGCGCGTGATGTCGGGGATGGGCTCGTAACACTCGAAGTAGCCGTGCGCGCCCGAGCCGCGCGCATGCACGATGCGCTCAGGGATGCGCTCGTGGTCGAAGTGGGTGAGCTTCTCGCGCAGGATGAAATCCTCCAGCAGCACCGGGCCGCGCACGCCGTGCTTGAGCGAGTTCTGGTTGTCGGCAATGCGCACGCCCTGGTTGGTGGTCAGCGGCTGGCCCGACGAGTCCACGCGCACGCGGTCCAGCGCTTCAATGGTGGCGTTCAGCCCGTCCAGCGCGGCGCCGCCGGTCTTGGCGTTGTGGCTTTCTTCGGACAGCGTGCTGGCGGTGGCGCTGCGCGGTGCGTGCACCGTCTGGCCGGCGCGCGGCGCCAGGCCATTGGCAAAGCCATGCTCCTGCGGCTTGCTGGCGTTGTGCGGCATGGCCGCAGCAGCATCATTGGCGGCGTCGGCCGGATCGGGGATTCTGGACATGGGGCAACTCCACAGGTAGAGGGTCCGCAAGGAACGGGACCGGATGCAACCCACTCTAGGTGCGCAGCCGCCCCTGGCCTGTAGGACCACGCCTGTTGCGTGTAACACGCCACGCGATGGAAAGCCCCGCCTAACCATAAAGCTCCCGCCGCGCCGCGGTGGTGATGGCGGCCACGGCAGGATGGGTGATGCGCCGCTCGATGGAGATCGCATAGAACTCCTCCACCAGCGTGGGCGCCGTGCCCAGCCGCAGCACCTGGTACTGGGCCTCGATCTCGCCCGCCAGCACCGCCGGCCCCGCAAAAACCCCCAGGCCTTGCCGCCCGAACGCCTTGGTCAGGGCGCCGTCGTCGAACTCTGCCGCCACCGGGGGTGCCAGCGCGTTGTCGCGCAGCCAGGCATCCAGGCGGGGCCGCAACGCGGTCTCGGTGCTGGGCATCAGGAAGGCAAGCTCCGCCAGGCAGTCGGGAAAGCGCGCCCGCGCGCGGCGCGCCGTCCAGCCCGCGCTGGCCAGCAGCGCCTCTGATGCAAAAAAACTCACCTGCGTTCGCCCCAGCAGGTGCGTGAACGCCTTGACGCTCAGGCTGGCGGGCAGCGGCACATCGGAAACCACCAGGTCAAGCCGGTGCACCGCCAGCTCGGCCAGCAGCGCCGTCAGCTTGCCCTCATGACAGATCAGGCGGCCATGAGCCGGCGAGGCCAGGCACGGCTCCAGCACATGGCAGGCCACCGATTTGGGCACCGAATCCACCACCCCCACGCGAAAGCTGGACTGGGACAGCCCGTCGCGCCCGGTCTGAAGTGCCTCCTGCATGGCCGAGCCCAGCGTGAATATCTCGTCGGCATAGCGCTGCACCATGCGCCCGGCCTCGGTGGCCTCCAGGCCGCGGCCGGCCTTGCGCAGCAATGGCTTGCCCAGCCGCTCTTCCAGCTGCTTGATCTGGCCGCTCAAGGTCTGGGGCGTGAGGTGCAGCTGCTCGCTGGCGCGCGCGATGCTGCCGGTTCGAAGCACCGTCCAGAAGTAGTGCAGGTGTTTGTAGTTCATGCCAGGTACTTCGATTTATTCGATGAATTGAAATGTAAATGTGAATTTATCTCGAAGCAATGCGGCCCTACATTGAATGCATGGTGTTCAACAAAGAAGGAGTCCCATGAAGTGCCCCACCTGTCCATCGTCGTCCCTGGTGATCGCCGAGCGCTCGGGCGTCGAGATCGACTATTGCCCCCAATGCCGCGGCGTCTGGCTCGACCGCGGCGAGCTCGACAAGCTGGTTGAACGCGCCGCCGCCAGGTCCGAGCCGCACCGACAGCCGCAGTTTGCCGATTCGGACCACGGCCATCGGCACGCAGGCAGCCATCGGCGCAAGTCGTGGCTGTCGGACATTTTTGACTGACCTTCAACCCCGCAAAGCACTCCCCATGCTGATTAACAGGTTGGGCGCTGCCGATGGCCTCCCTGCATTGGCGCGCGTCAGTCCGCGGGCACATGCCCCAGCTGCTTGAGGCCGGCCAGGTTGTCCCACTCGGCCCATGCCTCAACGATGCGCTGATTCTCAATGCGGTAGATGGCAAGGTAAGTTGCGTTCAGCGCTTTGCCCGTGGGTCCAAACGTACCCATGGGACCCAGTTGTGTGCCGAAGAACTGGTGCCGCGCCGCGACCTTGTCGCCTTCGGCCACAAGGTCCAGCACGATTTCAACGGCATCAGGGAAAGTGATGAACTCTGCCTGCAGGAACTTCACCAGGTCTTGCGCCGACCGCACTCCTGGCGCGCCTGCGGCAGTGCTGTGGCGCTTGAAGTCGGGGGCGGTTACAGCGAGGACGCGAGCCCAGTCCTGGGCGTTGATCGCTTCAACGAAGGTCAGGACAAGGGATTTATTCGCTGATGACATGGAAAGCAGCGGTCTACCCGCAACCTCAAACCGCCGCCGTCACCACCACTTCAATGCGCCATTCCGGCCGCGCCAGCTTCGCCTGCACCGTGGCGCGCGGCGGGGTCTGGCCCGCCACGACCCAGGCGTCCCACACCGCGTTCATGGCGGGGAAGTCGGCCAGATCGGCCAGGAAGATCTGCGCCATGAGGATGCGGCTTTTGTCGGTGCCGGCCTCGGTCAGCAGGCGGTCGATGTTGGCCAGCACCTCGGCCGTCTGGCCGGTGATGTCCTTGGTCGGGTCGTCGGGCACCTGGCCGGCCAGGTACACGGTGCCGTTGTGCACGGCCATTTCACTCAGGCGTGCGCCGACGTGAAAACGCTGGATGTCGCTCATTTTTTTGTCCCCAGTTTGGATTCGTTGCCTTGCAGCAGGCGGTTGATGTTTTCGCGGTGGCGCACCACCAGCAGCAGCGCCATGACGAACAGCCCGAACAGCACCGGCTTCTCAGCGTACCACTGGATGCGGTCGCCAAACAGGTAGTACACCGGCGCAAACACCGCGCTGGCCATGGAGGCCACCGACGAATACCGCAGGAAGAAGGCAATGATCAGCCAGGTGGCACCGGTGGCCAGGCCCAGCACCAGGTCGATGCCGAACACCACGCCAATGAAAGTGGCCACGCCCTTGCCGCCCTGGAAGCGGAAGAACACCGGCCACAGGTGGCCCACAAACGCGGCCAGGCCCACCAGCGCCATGGTGCCGTCCTCCAGCCCATACGGCTTGCCGAACCAGCGCACCAGCACCACAGGCAACCAGCCCTTCACCGCGTCCAGCAGCAGCGTGACGATGGCGGCGGCCTTGCTGCCCGAGCGCAGCACGTTGGTGGCGCCGGGGTTCTTGCTGCCAAAGGTGCGCGGGTCTTTCAGGCCCATGAGCCGGCTCACGATGACGGCAAACGACAGCGAGCCCAGCAGGTACGCGGCCAGGACGGCCAGGGCGGGATAGATGGATTGCAAAGCTTGAGTCTCCTCGGACAGAGGCGCTATTCTGCCAGCGCGCACTGCACCGGCGTGGCGCCCAGCAGCTGCACGCACACCTGCGGGTCCAGCCCCACCAGATAGCCGCGCCGCCCGCCGTTGATGGCAATGCGCGGCAGCGCCAGGATGGTTTGCTCGATGTACACCGGCATGGCCCGGCGCGTGCCAAAGGGCGAGGTGCCGCCCACCAGGTAACCGCTGTGGCGGTTGGCCACCTCGGGCTTGCACGGCGCCACCGATTTCACGCCGATCTGGCGCGCCAGGTTTTTTGTGGACACCGTGCGGTTGCCGTGCATCAGCACCAGCAGGGGTTTGGCCTTGTCGTCTTCCATCACCAGCGTCTTGACCACCGTGTAGGGGTCCAGGCCCAGCACCTGGGCGCTGTGCTGCGCGCCGCCGTGCTCCAGGTATTCGTAGGGGTGTTCGGTGAAGGCCACCTTGTGCTGGCGCAGCAGCGCGGTGGCCGGGGTTTCGCTGACGTGGTCTTTTTTGGCCATGGCCTGCGGCGCGTTGTGGATTACAGGGCGGGGTCGCGCATTTCCCAGCGGATGCGGTCGATCTGTGCCAGCACCTCGGGTGACAGTTGCGTGCCCCAGGCGTTGAGGTTCTCGTCGAGCTGGGCCAGCGACGTCACGCCAATGATGGTGCTGGCCACGCGCCAGCTGGTGTAGCAAAAGGCCAGCGCCATCTGCGTGGGCGTCATGCCGTGGTCGCGTGCCAGTGCGTTGTAACGGCGCGCGGCCGCCAGCGCCTCGGGCCGGCCCCAGCGTTGCTGGCGCACGGATTCAAACCGGGCAATACGCGCATCAGCCGGCGCGAGCGGGCCTTCGGTACCGCCCTGGTCGTATTTACCCGTCAGCAGCCCGAAACCCAGCGGCGAATAGGCCAGCAGCGACACCCCCAGGCGGTGCAGGGTTTCGTCCAGCGCGTTGTCCACCGTGCGATTGAGCGTGCAGTAAACGTTCTGCACGCTGGCCACGCGCGGCAGGCCGTGCTGTTCGGCCAGCCGCACAAACTCATGCACGCCATACGGTGTTTCGTTGGACAGGCCGATGTGGCGCACCTTGCCGGCCTTCACCAGCGTGGCCAGCGCCTCCAGCTGCGCATGGATGGGCGTGCGCGACTTTTCCTTGGCCGGGTCGTAATACTGGATGCCGAAGGCCGGCACATGCCGTTCGGGCCAGTGGATCTGGTACAGGTCAATCACGTCGGTGCGCAGCCGTTTGAGCGACGCGTTGCACGACGCAATGATGTCGGCGGCCGTCATGCCCGCGCCTTCGCGCAACCAGGGCATGCCGCGCGATGGGCCAGCGACCTTGGTGGCCAGCACGGTTTTCTGCCGTGCACCGGGCGTGGATGCAAACCAGTTGCCGATGATGGTCTCGGTGGCGCCGCAGGTTTCGGCGCGCGCCGGCACCGAATACATCTCGGCCGTGTCGATGAAGGTCACGCCGCGCTCCTGCGCGCGGTTCAGGATGGCGTGGGCCACCGGTTCGTCCACCTGTTCACCAAAGGTCATGGTGCCCAGGCAGATGGGGGTGACGTGAAGGCCGCTTTGGCCGAGTTGGACCGTGTTCATGGGGTTGAGTTTACCTAGGGGCTCTACAGGGGTTGCGCTTCTTCTGGATAAGGCGCGCGGGGTACTCTGCTCCGCGAATGTCCTCCGGCGGGCTGCGCCCGCCTCCCCCTTGATTTCGCTGCGCAGAGCACCCCACCCACCTTATCCCGCCAACACAGCGGCGCGCCACCGGCTGCACGCCACCAAGTAGCGGGTTGGTGGTGATGGTGCCCGGCGCAGCGGCATCAAGGAGGAGAAACGGCGAAGCCGTTTCGGGGGACAGCCGCGGAGCCGGGCACCGTCAGCGCCAACCTGCGGGGCAAAAAAAGCCAGCCAAGTTCAGCGCGCCGACAACCCCCAAACCCCGCGCAGCACCGACAGCGCCGCCACGATGGCGGGGTCATGCTCCGACGTCTTGGGGTAGATAAAGCTCAGCATGGCGGCCACGCGCGTGTGGGGCCAGATCACCACTTCGTCGCGCTCGGCCGCGGGCACGGCCACATCCTCGCGCAGCAGGGCCAGGCCCAGGCCGGCGCGCACCAGGCTGTGCGGGGCCGATGCGTCGTCAGACTCCAGCACGATGTTGGGCAGCAGGCCCTGCCGCGAGAACAGGTCGCGCAGCAGGCTCTGTGCGTGGCTGGCGTGCGGCGCGCCGATCCACGGCATGTCGGCAATCTCGCGCCAGCCCGCGCGCAGCACCTGGTGGCTGAACGAGAACGGCGCGGCAATGCGGTAATGCAGCGTCTGCAGCGGCAACCCGTTCACGTCGCGCGGGATGTTGGGGCCGATGTAGAAGGACGCGCCCAGCGTGGATGTGGCCACCGCCTCGCGCAGCGCCTCGGCGTCGCCCGAGCGCGTCTTGATCTCCAGCAGCGGCAGCGCGCTGACCAGCCCACCCAGCAGCGAGCCAAGGCGCAATGAATCAGGGTCGCCCACGGTGCCGATCACCAGTGAGCCCGACACCTCGCCCTGCAGCTCGCGCGCCTGGCCCAGCAGCGAGCCCGCGGCCGCCAGCACCTTTTCAGCCTCGGGCAGCAGGCGCTCGCCCGCGCGCGTGAGCGCGATGCGGCCGGGGCGGCGGTCAAACAGGGCAATGCCCAGTTCCTCTTCCAGCGCCTTGATCTGGCCGGTGACGGCCGGCTGCGTAACATGCAGCGCCTCGGCGGCGCGCGTCAGGTGGCCGATCTTGGCCACCGTGACGAAGGCGCGCAGCTGGTAGATTTCCACGTCAGTGGGTCAAAAAACGTACTTGCGTGGACTCTACCCCCAGGCGTACCTGCGCTCCGGGCTGGAACAGCGCCAGGCCCGAGTAGTGCGGCTGGTTGGCCACGATGACCGCATCGCCCACGCGCACGCGATAGCGTGACGATTCACCCAGGAATTCCGAGCTTTCCACCTTGCCGTCCAGCCAGGTGCGCGAGGCGTCCACATGTTCGTCGCGCACGCGGATGTTGACCGTGTGCGGACGAAACGCCATGGTGGCCGGGCCCACGCCCGGCGCTTCGCTGTTGCGCGGCAACACCAGCATGCCCACGCCGTCGGCCTGGAAGCTCAGCGTCTCGCCATTGACCTGCGTGACCTTGCCTTCCACCAGGTTGGCCGTGCCCACAAAGCCCGCCACGAAGCGGTTGGCCGGAAAGTCAAACAGCGCGGCGGCCGTGCCCACCTGCTGCAGTACGCCCTTGTCCAGCACGGCCATGCGGTCCGCCGTGGTCATGGCTTCTTCCTGGTCATGGGTGACGAAGATGGTGGTCAGGCCCAGCGTGCGCTGCAGGTTCTTGAGTTCCTCGCGCATCTGCACGCGCAGGTTCTTGTCCAGGTTGGACAGCGGCTCGTCCAGCAGCAGCAGCTTGGGGCTAATCACCACGGTGCGCGCCAGCGCCACGCGCTGCTGCTGGCCGCCCGACAGCTGGCTGGGCCGGCGGTCGGCGTATTGCGCCAGGCCCACCAGTTCCAGCGCGGCGCCGACCTTGCGGCGGATCGCGTCCTTGGTCTCGCGCCGCTCGACAAGGCCGAAGGCCACGTTGTCCCACACGGTCATGTGCGGCCACAGCGCGTAGTTCTGGAACACCATGCCCACGTTGCGCAGGTGGGGCGGCGTGCCGGTGATGTCCTTGCCATCAATCAGCAGCTCGCCGCGCTGGTGCTGGTTGAAGCCCGCGATCAGCCGCAGCAACGTGGACTTGCCCGAGCCCGACGGGCCCAGCAGTGCGAAGAACTCGCCCGGCTCGATGCGGATGTTGACGTCTTTCAGCACTTCAACCGGGCCATAGCTCAGGCTGATGTGGCGGGCTTCGAGGGAAACTTTGTTGAGGGTCATGTTGTGGTTCCTTATTCGTCCTTGGCACGCACGGGTTCGCGCGACTTCTCGATCACGCGGTGCGACAGGTAGGTGCCGATGGCCACCACCACCACGGCGATCACGCCCAGGGCGGCGCCGGGCCCGCGGCCGGACACGCTTTGCATGTAGAGGTAGATGCCGTAGCTCATGGGCGCCTGGCTCTGCGCCGACGTGAGCAGGATGGTGGCCGACAGCTCCACCGCCGCCGTGATGAAGCTGGTGACAAAGCCCGCCAGGATGCCGCCCATCATCAGCGGCACCATCACGCGCCGCACGGTGCTGATCTTGCCCGCCCCCAGGCTGTTGGCGGCCTCTTCCAGCGAGATGTGCACCTGCTGCAGCGCCGCCATGCAGGACCGCAGCGCATACGGCAGCCGCCGCACCGCATAGGCGATCATGATCAGGAACCAGGTGGCCACCATGGGGGTGTCGGTAAAGGGCACGTTCACGCCCTTGAACAGCCGCAGGTAGCCGATGGCCAGCACCAGGCCGGGGATGGCCAGCGCGATCGACGCCAGGTAGTCCAGCCACTGGCGCGCCGGCAGCTGCGTGCGGTAGATCAGGTAGGCGATGGCGGTGCCCAGCAGCACGTCCAGCCCCGCCGCCAGCAGGCAGTATTTCAGCGTGTTGTAGATCATGAGCTTGGAGTCGCCGAACACCGTGCCGTAGTGGGCCAGCGTGTAGCTGTCGGGCAGCACCGAGAAGCTCCAGACCTTGCTGAACGACATCAGCAGGATGCCGATATGCGGCGCCAGCGTGACCAGCAGCACGAACACGATCCAGCCATAGGCCAGCACCGATTCCCAGCCGCGCAGGTGGCGCCGCTGCAGCGAGTTGCCACCCTTTTGCAGCGTGGAATAGTCCTTGCCCTTCATGACGCGCGCGGCCATCCACAGCGCCAGGATGGAGAACGCGATCATGATCACGCTGATGACGTAGCCCAGCGGGTCCTCGATGCCCACCGAGGTGATGCGCAGGTAGGCCTGGGGCGCCAGCATGTTGGTCACACCCATGACCAGCGGCGTGCCCAGGTCGTCGAACACCTTGACGAACACCAGCGCCGCGCCCGCCAGGTAGCCCGGCAGCGACAGCGGGAAGATCACCCGCCAGAACAGTCGCCAGCCCTTGGCCCCCAGGTTCATGGCGGATTCCTCCATCGCGCCGTCGATGTTGCGCATGGCGGCCACCAGGTTCAGCAGGATGAACGGGAAGTAGTGGATGCTTTCCACAAAGGTCACGCCCACCAGCCCGTCCATGATCGGGATGCTGAAGCCGAACCAGTCGTTCAGGATCAGGTTGACCGAGCCGCTGCGGCCAAAGATCAGCTGCAGCGCGACCGCGCCCACGAACGGCGGCATGATCAGCGGCAGCACGCCCAGCGTCTGGATCAGCAGCGCACCGCGGAATTCGAAGCGCACCGTGAGGTACGCGAGCGGGATTGCAATGACCGACGCGAAGAACACCGAGGCCAGCGCCACGATCAGGCTGTTCATGAACGATTCACGCAGCAGCGACTGGCCAAAGAAGTTCTGGAAGTGCCCGAGCGTAGGCGCGCCGGTTTCGGTGACGAAGGCGGTGTAGATCACCTGCCCCACCGGCAGCAGCAGGAACACGCCCAGGAAGGCGAGCACCAGCCCGGCCAGCAGCCAGGGGCCCCAGGCGATGGGCGCTCGCGCGCGGGCTGCGCCGGGCGCGGCGGGTTCTGTCATGACAGCAGACATATGTTGTGCTTTCTCGGGTCTGAAAAACCGGCGCGCACCGTGGCGCGCCGGCGGGCCGGGGCGGCCTTACTTGATGAGGGCCGAGGCCTGGCTGGCCAGCTCGCGCGCCTTGTCGTAGTTGGACTTGGCCTTGGAGCTCCACAGGTCTTCCAGGCCGGTGAGCTGCTTGGCCACGGCCACGTCCTTCTTGTTCTTGCGGAACAGCTCCAGGAACGCGGCGTCCTTGATCATGCTGTCGGACACCAGGGGCGAATACGCATAGCTGCGCGCCTGCTTGAGCAGGTCGGCGGCCTGCGCATTGGGCTTGGCTTTCAGCTTGCGCTCGGCGTCATGGATGGCCTTGGTGGCGGCCTGCAGGTCCTTCAGCCGGAAGGTCACCATCTGGTCAAACAGGCTCACCACGACCTGGTAGCGGTCGCTGGACAGGTGCGAGTCAAACTGCACCTTGGCCCGCTTGGCGATCTCGTGCGCGTCGGGGTAGCCGGCCGGCACCTTGGCGCCAAAGCTGGCGTTGGGCAGGATGGGCAGGCGGCTGATCTTGGGGTCGAACAGCAGCTCCTGGCCTTCGCGCGACAGCGTGAAGCTGATGAACTTCTTTGCCTCGTCGTTGTTCTTGCCGCCGGCCACCAGCGCGATGTTGGCCGGCACCACGGCCGTGACGTTGGGGTAATGGAATTCCACCGGGAAGCCGGAGTACTTGCCCGCCAGCCCAAAGAAGTCAATCACGATGCCGACGCCGTACTGGCCATTGTTCACGCCATCAGGCACGGCAAAGCTGCGGTCCGTCACGGCGGCGCAGTTGCCCGCGATCTGCAGCATCTGGGCCCAGCCCTTTTCCCAGCCCTCGCCCTGCAGGATGGTCTCCACCGTCAGGTGGGTCGTGCCAGAGCGCGAAGGCGATGAGATCGACACGTGGCCAAAGTATTCAGGCTTGATGAGGTCGGCCCATTCCTTTGGCGCGGGCACCTTGTGCGCGTTCATGTAGCGCGTGTTCCACATCAGGCCGTAGCCAGCCAGGGCCTGGCCGTAATACATGTTCTCGGGGTCGTTGATCGGGTAGTTGCCGATCTTGGCCGGGGCCTGGGGGTTCTTGACCTCGGGCGCGGGCTGCAGCAGCTTGTCGCGCGCCAGCACCTCGAATGCATCGGGCGCCGACGCCCACATCACGTCCGGGCGCTGGCCGGCCGGCAGTTCCTTGATGTAGGCGATGCTGGCCGTGGTGTTCTTGTTCAGGATCTCGATCTTGATGCCCGGGTTGCGCGATTCGAATGCCTTCTTGTAGGCCTCGGTCAGCTCCTTGGGGAACGAGGTCACCACCGACACGGTGCCGGCGTGGGCGGCGGCAAACGCGGTCATGAGGCCCAGTGTCAGGGCACGGATGGCGTGGCGGTTCGGCATGCTTGTCTCCTTCAGTTTCGTTATTGGAAGGTCTGCAATGTACCGCCCGCTCCCCTATGTCGCCAATCATGGTTTTTGATAGGGGGGATAAACGCGAAGGCCTCTCGGGTTAACCCTTGCGCTGTTGGTATCGCTTTTTAATCTGCAGCAGGGCACCGTCGCTACTTCTTGATGTTCCACCAGGGACGAAGATCGAACGGCTGAACGAGGAAGGAACGGGGACAAAGGGTCTTCAACGCCATCCCTGTGAAGCTGGCTGCCAGGTGGCAGTGGCCTGACTGCCCGCAGCAGCGACCTGAGTCGGGGGCCACAGCAGGTCATCCAGCATCGACACGGTGTCACCCAGGCTCGCGGCTTCGATGCGGTTCTTGTTCAGGAAGGCCTGCCACTGGCGCAGTTTCGCGGCGTCTTCGCTGAACTGCCGGGTCAGCGCCAGGGGCCGCTCGTTGGGAAGGGCTGTCTGGCGCCGGGCGAAGGTGGCGGCGATGGCTGCGGCCAGCGTGGCGCCGTCCAGTTCCGTGCGCCGTGCAATCACCGCCAGATCAAAGAAGTCCTTCATGCGGCTGTTCGCCTGCCCCAGCATCACCATGGCTTGGTATTTCTCGGCGATCACGGTGTACACCGGATAGACCCGCAGCGTGGGAGATGGGAAGTCACCCAGCAAGGTGGGATAAGCCGCCGTCTGCGGCCCTGGCGTCACGGCGTCCCCGAAACCCACGTCGATCTGAAGTGCGCAGCGTGCGGAGCCGATGCGTGCCACCAGCCTGATGCGCGTTCCGCCTTAGGTGTTGTCTTCGCGAATCGCAGCGGCCGTCACGGAGTCGGGGTCAAACACGATGCCGTCGCCCAGGTCCATGGCGGCGATGTCGCGGAAAGTGGCGATCAGGTTTGCCTCATCGTCGGGGCCGAAGCCGAGCAAGTCGGCGTCCCTGGTCGGCCGGTGCGGTGTGTCGTACCAGAGTGCAAAAAGCAGGGCGCCCTTGAGCAGGAAGCGGTCGGCATGCGGTGAGATGCTGACGCGGGCCAGCAGCCGCTCGATGCCGAAGCGGTTGAGCAGCAGGTTGTAATCGTCGCCACGTTGCTTGGCAAGGATCAGCAGTCGGGCCAGTATTGACGCGCAAAGGTTGCCGGAGGATGTGAGAACACCGCCCTCGCGGGCTGCGGTGCGAGCTGGCTTGGGGCGGCCCGGCGCTGCACTCATTGCGTCACCGCCTCCAGGTAGGGTTGCATGACACGTTCGACCCGGTTGATCCTGGCGAAGTGCCTCAGCTCGGCCATGGTCACCTTGCGGCTGCGCCAAGCGTCTTTCAGCGCCTCCAGCGCCACGTCCAGGCCGATCTTGTTGCGGAACTTGAAGCAGTCGGTCACCGTCTTGGCGGCGCTGTACACCCGGATGGGGGCACCATGGTCGGTCACGGTCTCGATGCCGTCGCTGTAAGCGGTGCCGCGCAGGCGCGTGATGCGAAGCAGGGGGTAGCTCGGGGCCGGGGTCTGTGTCGCTTCGGGCAGCGCGATCCACACTTCGTGCGGCAGTTGCGTGCCAATCTCATGGAATTGCAGCGCGCTCAGAAGACACAGCACGGCCTTGGGCACACGCTGGCAGACCTCGATCAGCGTCTGATGCTCGGTGACTTCAGCGTCAGGCAGTCCGTACAGGCCCCGGGCGAACCGTTGCAGCTTTCCTGCCTGGTACAGCCGGATCAGAAGCTGCGGTGACCAGCCGAGCTCGCGCACATCCGCCGCCCGCAGCACGCGCCGGTGCTGAGCCAGTTCGAGAATGTGGTCAGACTGGTTCATGAGGGGTTAGTTTAATATTCGCATTACTTTTGTTCAAGTAATGCGAAATTCAATCAGTTCTGTGCCATGGCTTCCGGCGGGCTGCGCACGCCTCCCCCGTTATTTCGCTGCGCAGAGCACCCCACCCCCCTTATCCTGCCCACGCAGCGGTGCGCCAACGGTTGCACGCCACCATGCAGCGGGTTGGTGGTGATGGTGCCCGGCGCAGCGAAATTAAGGGGGAGAACTGGCGAAGCCAGTTCGGAGGACATTCGCGGAGCCGGGCACCGTCAGCGCCAACCTGCGGACCAGAAACTCAAACAGCAGATTTAAAGCGTTCTTCCTCACGCAGCCGCAAAACCCGCCGCTGCACCTTGCCCGTAGTCGTCATGGGCAAAGAGTCGATGAACTCGATCTCCTTGGGGTACTCATATGGCGCGAGCTTGCCCTTCACATGGGCTTGCAGTTCGGCAATCAAGGCATCGTTGGCCACATAACCCGCCGCCAGCACCACATAGGCCTTCACCAGCGCCCCGCGCTCACGGTCCGGCTTGGGCACCACAGCGGCATTCGCCACCGCCGGATGCTTGACCAGACAGTTCTCGATCTCGCCCGGGCCAATGCGGTAGCCCGCGGCCTTGAACACATCGTCGGCGCGGCCCTGGTACCACAGGTAGCCGTCCGCGTCGCGCACGGCCACGTCACCGGTGCGGCACCAGTCACCCGTGTATTTGGCCTGCGTGGCCGCCGGGTTCTTCCAGTAGCCCAGAAAGAAAATCGGGTCCGGCTCGCCATGCACGTCAAAGCGGTTCACCGCCACGTCGCCCGGCGTGCCCACCGGGCATTCGTTGCCGTCGTCGTCAATCACCCTGACGTTGTGGCCGGGGTAGCCCTTGCCCATGCTGCCGGGCTTGGCGGGCCAGTATCTTGTGCAGTTGCCCACCACGTAGTTGATCTCTGTCTGGCCGAACATTTCATTGACCAGCACGCCCAGTTCGTCGCGGCAGTAGGCAAACACTGCATCACCCACCGCCTCGCCCGCGCTCATCATGGCGCGCAGCTTCAGCTTGAAGTGCTTGCGCGGCTTGGGGTAGGCCTTCATCATGGCTTTGAGCGCGGTGGGGAACAGGAAGCTGTGCGTCACACCGTGCTGCTGCATCAGCGTGAAGGCCAGCTCCGGGCTGAAGCGGCCGTTGTAGCCGATGATGGGCCGGCCAAAGTACAGCGTGGGCAGCAGCGCGTCCATCAGTCCGCCTGTCCAGGCCCAGTCGGCCGGGCTCCAGAACACGGCGTCGGAGGATTCATTGCGCGCGCCGTCAAAGCCGAACCAGTTCTGGCTGCACACGAAGCCGCTCAGGTTGCCGATCAGCGCACGGTGGGGAATGAGCGCGCCCTTGGGGTTGCCGGTGGTGCCGCTGGTGTAGATCAGCACGGCCGCCTCGTCCGCGTGGGTGTTCACCAGCTCGAACTGGCCCGATTCCTGCGCCAGCGCCAGGTCAAATTCAATGTCGGCCAGGCGCCCGGCCTCGGCCACGCCGATCACCGTCTCCAGCAGCGGGCAGTCGTCACGCACCTGGTTGATGGCGTCGATGCAGGCGCCGTCGCAGATGGCCACGCGCGCCTCGCTGTCCTGCAGGCGGTATTCCAGTGCCTCGGGGCCAAACAGCGTTGACAGCGGCATGCCCACCGCGCCCATCTGCAGCACCGCCATGTAGGCCACGGCGGTTTCATACCGCTGGGGCAGCACGATGGCCACGCGGTCACCGCGCTGCACGCCCAACACCTTGAGCACGGCCGACAGCCGGTTGGCGCCGTCCTGCAACTGGGCGTAGCTGAAGCTGGGGCCCCGGCCGTCGCCCTGGTGGGCATGGATGGCGATGCGCTCGTCGGCGTCGGGCCGGTCGGCCCAGCGACGGCAGCACACCTGAGCCATGTTGAAATGTTCCGGCACCGCCCAGCGAAAGCCCTGGTGCAGCGCGGCGTAGTTGTCCTGGACTTGACTGACGGACATGCCCTGTCTCCTGAATAATCCGTCCAATGTACCAAGCCCGAAGAACCTCGCGCAGCGAGTTTGTCCCTGTCCGCAACCTGCAATACCACGTGCGCATCTGGGGCGAGCCCACTGCCGGCCAGCCACCGCTGGTCATGGTGCACGGCTGGATGGACGTGGGCGCGTCCTACCAGTTCGTGGTGGACGCGCTGGCACAGGACCGCTGGGTGATCGCGCCCGACTGGCGCGGCTACGGCCTGACCAGCGGCGGCGGCGCCGACAACTACTGGTTTGCCGACTACCTGGCCGACCTGGACTTCCTGCTGGACCACTACAGCCCCGGCGCACCGGTGGACCTGGTGGGCCACAGCATGGGCGGCAATGTGGTGATGCTGTACGCCGGCGTGCGCCCGGAGCGCATCCGCCGCCTGGTCAACCTGGAGGGCTTTGGCATGCCGGCCACCCGTCCCGCCCAGGCGCCGGGGCGCTATGCGAAATGGATGGACGAGGTCAAGGCGCTGCACCGCGGCGAAATGGCGCTCAAGCCCTATGACGACGCTGCCGGCGTGGCACGGCGCCTCATGAAGACCAACCCCCGGCTGTCGCAGGACAAGGCCGACTGGCTGGCCCGGCACTGGGCGGCGCCCAATGCGCAGGGGCAATGGGTGATCCTGGGCGAGCCGGCGCACAAGATCGTCAACGCCAACCTGTACCAGGTGGACGAAACGCTGGCGCTGTATGCGCGCATCACCGCGCCCACGCTGTCGGTGGTGGCCAGCGACTGCCAGCTGGAACAGTGGTGGCAGGGCCGCTACGGCCTGGCCGAGTACCACGAACGGCTCAAATCCGTGCCCAACCTGCACCACGCGCTGGTGACGGACGCGGCCCACATGCTGCACCATGACCAGCCGGCCCAGCTGGCCAGCCTGATCGAGGGCTTCTGCGCGTGAGAAAATAGCGGGTTACCCCAGAACACACCGCAGGACCGCACATCATGGACGCAGAACACATCAACGCCATTGGCACCACGCTCTACGACCTGAGCGCCCGTACGGAAGACTTACGGAGGTATCTTTGACTACGATGCCAAGGCGGAACGACTGAGGACGGTCAACGCATCACTGGAAGACCCGGGCGTCTGGAACGACCCCAAAAAGGCCCAGGAGCTGGGCAAGGAAAAAAAGGCGCTGGACGACGTCGTCCTGACGCTGCAGAACCTCACGCGCGAGCTGGCCGACAACCTGGAGCTCTATGAAATGAGCAAGGAAGAAGGCGACGAGACCGGCCTGCAGACCATCGAGACCGAGGCCGCCAAGCTGGCAAAGGACGTCGAGGGCCTGGAATTCCGCCGCATGTTCAACAACCCGGCCGACCCCCTGCCCGCTTTCCTGGACATCCAGGCCGGCGCCGGCGGCACCGAGGCCTGCGATTGGGCCAGCATGCTGTTGCGCCAGTACCTGAAATACGCCGAGCGCAAGGGCTTCAAGGCCACGGTGGAAGACGAAACCGCGGGCGACGTGGCCGGCATCAAGAGCGCCACGATCCGCATTGACGGCGAATATGCCTTTGGCCTGCTGCGCACCGAAACCGGCGTGCACCGCCTGGTGCGCAAGAGCCCGTTTGACAGCTCGGGCGGGCGCCACACCAGCTTTGCCAGCGTGTTCGTGTACCCCGAGATTGATGATTCGATCGAGATCAACATCAACCCGGCCGACGTGCGCACCGACACCTTCCGCGCCAGCGGCGCGGGCGGCCAGCACATCAACAAGACCGATTCGGCTGTGCGCCTGACGCACATCCCTACCGGCATCGTGGTGCAGTGCCAGGACGGGCGCAGCCAGCACAGCAACAAGGACGTGGCCTGGCAGCGTCTGCGCAGCCGGCTGTACGACCATGAAATGCGCAAGCGCATGGAAGAGCAGCAGAAGCTGGAAGACACCAAGACCGACGTGGGCTGGGGCCACCAGATCCGCAGCTACGTGCTGGACAACAGCCGCATCAAGGACCTGCGCACCGGCGTGGAGATATCGGCCACGCAGAAGGTGCTGGACGGTGACCTGGACGCCTTCATTGAAGCGTCGCTGAAACAGGGCGTGTGATGAAAACCAGCGCGCTGATCTTTGACATGGACGGCACCATGATCGACTCCATGCCGTTCCATGGCAAAAGCTGGGCCGAATTCACCCGCCGCCACGGCGTGGACATGACGCCCGAGGAAATCCTGCGGCGCACCACGGGGCGCAATGGCGCCGAATGCATGCAGGTGCTGTTTGACCGCGACTTCGCGGCCGGCGAACTGCAGGCGCTGATTGACGAGAAGGAAGCCATCTACCGCGAGCTGTTCGCGCCGGTGTTTGCCGAAGTGAGCGGCTTTCGCAGCTTTGCCGGCCAGGCACGCGCGCGCGGCCTGAAGATCGGCGTGGGCACGGCGGGCGACCGCCACAACATCGCGTTTGCCTTCACGCACCTGGCGATGGCGGACGAACCCCACGCCGTGGTGGGCGGCGACGAAGGCCTGCCCGGCAAGCCCGAGCCCGCCATCTTCCTGGAGGCCGCGCGGCGCATGGGCGCCGTGGCCGGCGAATGCATCGTGTTTGAAGACGCGCCCTTTGGCATTGAAGCCGCCCGCCGCGCCGGCATGCGCGCCGTGGCGGTGTGCACCAGCCACGGCGCCGATGAACTGGCCGGCCCCCATGTGCTGGCCAGCGTGCGCGACTACAACGAACTCATTTCATCCGATTTCCTGGGGAAACTCCATGCTGCGTGAAGGCCAGAGCACCGTGATCCACCGCGCCGACTACCAGGCGCCCGCTTTCTGGATCGACACCGTCGATCTGAGCTTCGATCTGGACCCGGCCAAGACCCGCGTGCTGAACAAGATGCGCCTGCGCCGCAATGCCGCCGTGGCGCCCCAGCCGCTGCGCCTGGACGGCGACGAGCTGAACCTGGCGCGCGTGCTGGTCAACGGCCAGGGCACCAGCTTCAAGATGGACGGCGGCCAGCTGGTGCTGGAAAACCTGCCTGAAGGCGACGCGCCTTTTGACATCGAGATCTTCACCACCTGCGCGCCGGCCAAGAACACCAAGCTCATGGGCCTGTACGTGAGCAACGACTCGTTCTTCACGCAGTGCGAGGCGGAGGGCTTTCGCCGCATCACCTACTTCCTGGACCGCCCGGACGTGATGGCGATGTACACCGTGACGCTGCGCGCCGACAAGACCCGCTACCCGGTGCTGCTGTCCAACGGCAACCTGGTGGAACAGGGCACCCTGGAAGACGGGCGCCACTTTGCCCGGTGGGTGGACCCGCACCGAAAGCCCAGCTACCTGTTTGCGCTGGTGGGCGGGCAGCTGGTGTGCCGCGAGCAGCGCATCACCTCGCGCGCGGGCAAGGAGCACCTGCTGCAGGTGTACGTGCGCCCCGGCGACCTGGACAAGACCGAGCACGCCATGAACTCCCTGATGGCCAGCGTGGCCTGGGACGAGGCCCGCTTTGGCCTGGGTCTGGACCTTGAACGCTTCATGATCGTCGCGACCAGCGACTTCAACATGGGCGCCATGGAAAACAAGGGCCTGAACATCTTCAACACCAAGTACGTGCTGGCCAGCCAGGCCACGGCCACCGACACCGACTTCGCCAACATCGAATCGGTGGTGGGCCACGAGTACTTCCACAACTGGACGGGCAACCGCGTGACCTGCCGCGACTGGTTCCAGCTGAGCCTGAAGGAAGGCCTGACCGTCTTTCGCGACCAGGAGTTCAGCCAGGACCTGGCCGGTGAGGCATCGGCCCGCGCCGTCAAGCGCATCGAGGACGTACGCGTGCTGCGCACCGCGCAGTTCCCCGAGGATGCCGGCCCGATGGCCCACCCGGTGCGGCCCGACAGCTACCTGGAAATCAACAACTTCTACACCGTCACCATCTACGAGAAGGGTGCCGAGGTGGTGCGGATGCAGCAGACCCTGACCGGACGTGAGGGGTTCGCTAAAGGCATGGCGCTGTACTTCGAGCGCCACGACGGCCAGGCCGTGACCTGCGACGACTTCGCCCAGGCGATTGCCGACGCCAACCCGGGCTCGCCGCTGGCCAACCTGCTGCCGCAGTTCAAGCGCTGGTACAGCCAGGCCGGCACGCCGCGCGTGCGCGCCACGGGCAGCTACGACGCCGCGGCGCGCCGCTACACGCTCAGCCTGTCGCAAAGCTGCGCGCCCACGCCGGGCCAGCCGCCCAAGGAGCCCTACGTCATTCCCGTGGCCTGGGGCCTGCTGGCCCAGGACGGCAGCGAGATCGCATCGGGCATGCATGTGCTGACCGAGAGCCACGACACGCTGGTGTTTGAGGACATCGCCGCCGAACCTGTGCCGTCGCTGCTGCGCGGCTTTAGCGCACCGGTCATCCTGGACTTCGACTACACCGACGCACAGCTGCTGGCGCTGCTGGCCCATGACACCGACCCGTTCAACCGCTGGGAGGCGGGCCAGCGCCTGGCCTTGCGCCGCGCGGCCGCCTTCGTGGCGCCCGGCGCCGGCCCGGTGGCGCTGGACGATGCTTATGTGCAAGCCATGCGCAGCATCCTGCGCCACCCCACGCTGGACGCTGCATTCAAGGAGCTGGTGCTCACGCTGCCGGCGGAAACCTATATTGCCGAGCAGCTGGACGTGGTGGACCCGCAGCGCATCCACGCCGTGCGCGAGGCCATGCGGGAACAGATGGCGCAGGCCCTGCACGCCGACTGGGCCTGGGCCTTTGACACCCACCGCGACAACGGCGCCTACACGCCCGACCCGGTGTCCAGCGGCCGCCGTGCATTGGCCGGCCTGGCGCTGGCCCACCTGTGCCTGGCCGCGCGCGAGACCGGGGACACCGTATGGCCCGGCAAGGCCTACCAGCGTTTCAAGGACGCGGGCAACATGACCGACCGCTTCAATGCGCTGTCGGCGCTGGTGTCCAGCGGCCATGCACTGGCCGACCAGGCCCTGCAACGCTTCCATGCGATGTTCAAGGACGAGCCGCTGGTGCTGGACAAATGGTTCGCGCTGCAAGCCGGCGCGCCGGACCGTGGCGGCAATGTGCTGCCGGCCGTCAAGCAACTGATGCGCCACCCCGACTTCAACATCCGCAACCCCAACCGCGCGCGCAGCGTGATCTTCAGCTACTGCAGCGCCAACCCCGGCGCGTTCCACCGCACCGATGCGGCGGGCTATGTGTTCTGGAGCGAACGGGTGATCGAGCTGGACGCCATCAACCCCCAGGTGGCCGCCCGCCTGGCCCGCGCGCTGGACCGCTGGACCAAGCTGGTGGAGCCCTGCCGCAGCGCGGCGCGCGAAGCCATTGCCCGCGTGGCGGCCAAGACGGATCTTTCCAACGACGTGCGCGAGGTAGTCACCCGCGCGCTGGCTGACTGACAATCATGGCTGTCATGCCGGACCCGATCCGGCATCCACGTTGGCAAGCCAGCATGGATCCCGGGTCAAGCCCGGGATGGCACCCCGCAAGGAACCTTTGACATGACCCAAAAAATCTCCCTCACCCGTTACCTCGTTGAACAGCAGCGCGTGGATGGCCACATCCCGTCGCAGCTGCGGCTGCTGCTGGAGGTGGTGGCCCGCTCGTGCAAGAGCATCAGCCAGGCGGTGAACAAGGGTGCCCTGGGCGGCGTGCTGGGCAGCGCCGGCAGCGAGAACGTGCAGGGCGAGGTGCAAAAGAAGCTGGACATCATCGCCAATGAAGTGCTGATCGAGGCCAACGAATGGGGCGGCCACCTGGCAGCCATGGCCAGCGAGGAAATGGATGGCATCTATGTGGTGCCCAACCGCTACCCCCAGGGCGAATACCTGCTGCTGTTTGATCCGCTCGACGGCTCCAGCAACATCGACGTGAACGTGAGCATCGGCACCATCTTCAGCGTGCTGAAAATGCCCGAAGATGACCGCGGCGTGGACGAAGGCGACTTCCTGCAGCCCGGCAGCAAGCAGGTGGCCGCCGGCTACTGCGTGTACGGCCCCCAGACCACGCTGGTGCTGACCGTGGGCGACGGCGTGGCCATGTTCACGCTGGACCGCGAGCAGGGCTCATTCGTGCTGACGCGGGAAAACGTGCAGATCCCGGCGGACACCAAGGAATTCGCCATCAACATGAGCAACATGCGCCACTGGGACGCACCGGTGCGCCGCTACATCGACGAATGCCTGCAGGGCAAGGAAGGCCCGCGCGGCAAGGACTTCAACATGCGCTGGATTGCCAGCATGGTGGCCGACGTGCACCGCATCCTCACGCGCGGTGGCATCTTCATGTACCCCTGGGACAAGCGCGAGCCCGGCAAGCCCGGCAAGCTTCGCCTGATGTACGAGGCCAACCCCATGAGCTGGCTGATCGAGCAGGCCGGCGGCGCCGCCACCAACGGCCGCCAGCGCATCCTGGACATCCAGCCCACCCAACTGCACGAGCGGGTGAGCGTGATCCTGGGGTCGCGCAACGAGGTGGAACGCGTTACCAGCTACCACGCCCAGACCCCCGCCTGATTTTGGCTATAATCGTGGGCTTGACGCCGGTGTAGCTCAGTCGGTAGAGCAGCTCATTCGTAATGAGAAGGTCGGGTGTTCGATTCATCTCTCCGGCACCAGATGGAAGCCCCTGATTCGCAAGAGTCAGGGGCTTTTTGCATCCGGGGCGCAGCCAGCCCCGCTGGCAGCCGCCTTAGGCAATTGCCGTAACCCGTGTGGCGCAATGCCCTAATGCCCGGCGGCGCGGCCCCGCCACACTGGCCGCATGAGCCCCCTGTACCGCCAGCTGAACCTGTGGATGCGCAAGACCGCTTCGTCTTTTGCGCCGTTGCTGGTTGCGCCGGACGACGCGTTGCCTGCCACGGCCAGCGCAACCGAGGGCCGGGTGTACCGCCTGCGCCAGTGGCCCGCGCTGCCCAGTCACTGGCGCACGGCCCGCATCTATCGCGTGTTGTCGGTCATGAGCCAGCGGCCGGTCAACCGCCACTGGCTGGTTGCACGCCAGGGCATGGCGCCGTCACAGACCGATGCCTTGATCAGCTACCTGGTCACCCAGGACGCGGTGGACATCGTGGATGTCACTGCGTTCGCGCCGGCGCCCCAGTAAACCGGCCCGCGCGGATCAGGCCGCCGGCTTGGGCGGCGGCTGCATGGTGGCCTTGCGTTCGGCCAGGCGGTCCACCAGGCGCTGCATGTTCGACAGGCTGGCCAGGTGCATGGAGATCCAGTGCAGCTCGCCCGAGCGGAACAGCGACAGCGCACGCGCGTCCGGCAACGCCAGCAGCTTTTTCTCGTCCACGATCATCAGGCCGTTGACGGTAAAGCTGCGCCCGTCCACCAGATCGGCCTTGGCGTTCATTTCCATCAGCAGGTCCATCTCGGCCAGGCGCTGGCAGAAGGCGTCGGTGCGCAGGTATTCCTGCTGGTAGCGGTTCAAAAAGTCCAGCGCGTTCTGCAGGAACGGCGTGTTGCCGCCCTGCGCATCGAACAGCGGCTCGCCTTCCTTGTCGTTCAGGCCGGGATAGGCCTCGTCGATGCACACGCCCATCTGGCCGCCGGGCAGGTCCGACAGCACAAACGGATAGCGGCGCACGAAAGCCGGTATGTAGTTGGCCGTCCAGCGGCCCTGGGCGTCCACGTACAGGTTCTCGCGGCCGCGCAGCCCCAGCATGGCCACGGGCGCGATGCGCGCCCCCACACGGGTGAAGACGATGGCGTATTCACGCGCGGCCTCGCCAAACTCCGCCCCCGCCAGGTACAGCGAATTGGCCTTGGCCGCGAAGGCAAAACTGCTGCTGGCCGCGACCTTGCGGTGGCGGTGCGTGTCGCGGTGCAGCAGCACCGGCTTTTCGTAATAGACAGCGTCGGACATGCGCGTTCTTCCTTCCAGTTCTGGGCGTCAGTCTGCGGCCGGGGGCGGCGGCACGGCGGACGCCAGCACCTTGTCGATGCGCTTGCCGTCCAGGTCCACCACCTCAAAGACCCAGCCCGCGCATTCGATGCGTTCACCAGTCCCCGGCAGGCGGCCCGACACCGCCATCAGCAAACCGGCCACGGTGTTGTAGCGGCCCCGGTCCTCGTCCGGCAGCTCGCGGATGGACAGGCGTGCGCGCAGCTCGGCCACAGGCATCAGGCCGTCCAGCAGCCAGGAGCCGTCTTCACGCTGGGTGGCCCAGGCATCGGCCTGGGCACCGGGCTGCAGCTCGCCGGTGATGGCCTCCAGCAGGTCGTGCGGCGTCATCAGGCCCTGCACCACGCCGTATTCGTCCACCACGAACACCATGCGGCCCGAGCGCGCACGAAACTGCTCCAGCAGTTCCATGCCGGTCAGTGTCTCGGGCACGAACAGCGCGGGCTGGGCATGCGCCTCCACCGTGCCGGTGGCTGCGGGGCCCAGCTCCAGCAGCCGCGCCACGCTCACCACACCCAGCACGTCGTCCAGCGAACCCCGGCACACCGGGTACCACGAATGCGCGCCGCCGCGCCCGGCCTGCAGCAGGCACTGGGCAATGGTCAGGTCGGCGTCCAGCCATTCCACATCCGAGCGCGGCAGCATCAGCGACGTGAGCGGGCGGTCGTCCAGGTGAAACACGTTCTGCACCATCTGGCGCTCGTGCTGCTCGATCACCCCGGCGTCCACGCCCTCTTCCAGGCTGGCGACGATTTCCTCCTCGGTCATGGATGGGCCGCCCTTGGTGTCGATGCGCAGCAGCTTCAGCGTGGCATGCGTGCTGAATGACAGCAGGCGCACGAAGGGATTGGCGATGGTGGCCACCCAGGTCATGGGCACGGCCACCATGCGCGACACGGTCTCGGGGTAGAGCTGGCCGATGCGTTTGGGCACCAGCTCGCCAAACACGATGGTGATGAAGGTGATGATGGTCACCACCAGCGCCGTGGCCGTGATCTCGGCCGCGCGGCCGGGCAGGCCCAGGGTCAGCAGCCAGACGGCCAGGTCGTCACTGAAAGCGGCCTCGCCAATGATGCCGTTGAGCATGCCGATGGAGGTGATACCCACCTGCACCGACGACAGGAACCGCGTGGGATTGTCCAGCAGCGCCAGCGAGGCGCGCGCGCCCTTGTCGCCGCTTTCGGCCATGGCCGTCAGGCGCGCCTTGCGGCTGGATGCCAGCGCCAGCTCGGACATGGCAAACACGCCGTTGAGCAGGGTCAGCAGCGCGATCAGCAGAAAATCCATGGGTCAGCAACGAGAATCAACACCATGTCACTTTACTTGATCGGCGATGTGCAGGGCTGCGACAGCGCCCTGGGCCGGCTGTTGGACGCCGTGGGCTTTTCACCCAGCCGCGACATGGTTTACCTGCTGGGCGACCTGGTCAACCGCGGCCCCGAATCCGCCGCCGTGCTGCGCCGCCTGATGGCGCTGGGCGGCTCTGCGCGTTGCCTGCTGGGCAACCACGACCTGAGCCTGCTGGCCGTGGCCCATGGGCGGCGGCCCCCGCACCGCAACGACACGCTGGACGGCATCCTCATGGCCGCCGACCGCGCCGCGCTGATCGACTGGGTGCGCCACCAGCGCATGGCGCTGCACGCCCACGGCCTGCTGATGGTGCACGGTGGCGTGCTGCCGTCGTGGACGGTGGCACAGACCCTGTCGCTGGCCGGCGAAGTCGAGGCCGTGTTGCGCAGCCCCGCGCTGGCCGACTTCCTGCAGGAGATGTACGGCAACGAGCCCGACCACTGGGACGACAGCCTCACCGGCGCCAACCGGCTGCGTGTGATTGTCAATGCGCTGACGCGGCTGCGCTTTTGCACGCCGCTGGGGGTAATGGACCTGAAGACCAGCGGCGGCCTGGACACCGCGCCGCCAGGCTACCTGCCGTGGTTTGATGTGCCGGGGCGGCGCACGGCGGACGTCACCGTGGCATTCGGCCACTGGTCCACGCTGGGCCTGCTGCTGCGCCCCGATGTGCTGTCACTGGACACCGGCTGCGTCTGGGGCGGCTGCCTGAGCGCGTTGCGCCTGGGCGCGGGGCCCGGCCACCACGAGTTGATACAGGTGAAGTGCGACCAATCCCAAAAGCCGGGGGAATAACAGGAAGCCGGGCTTGTTCGCGTGCCACCGCGGAACCGGCTTTGCCGGGCCGCTGGTGGCGCCCCCTGGGGGGAGGCGCCGAAGGCGCTTCGGGGGGAGCCTTAATCCGCTTTAAAGAGCGCAGCGACCTTGCGCTTGGGCTTGATGTTGGCCGAAATGCGGGTGCCTGCAGGCTTGGCAGCGGCCTCCCAGGCCGGTGCGGCGTCGGTGGCCGGCGGCTGGTAGGGCTGGTCAAAGAACGGGTCGCGCGGCGCGGCGGCCGGGCGGTATTCGCGCTGGGGGCGCGGCTGGCGGGGTGCGGGTGCGTCCAGCGCGTCGCGCGGATCGCCCACCTCGCCTTCTTCGCGCCAGTGGCGGCGGCCGTCGTTGATGCGGCCACGCGGGCGGTCTTCTTCGTATTCGACGGCTTCGACCTCGACCTTTTTCTTCAGCAGCTTTTCGAGGTCGGCCATGAGCCGGCCGTCGCTGTTGGACACAAACGTGACCGCCAGGCCCGAGGCGCCGGCGCGGCCCGTGCGGCCGATGCGGTGGACGTAGTCCTCGGCGTTGAAGGGCACGTCAAAGTTGAAGACGGCGGGCACGTCCTTGATGTCCAGCCCGCGCGCGGCCACGTCGGTAGCCACCAGCAGGTCCACCTCGCCGGCCTTGAACGCGGCGAGTGCCTTGAGGCGTTCGTCCTGGCTCTTGTCGCCGTGCAGCGCGGTGGTCTTGAGCCCGTCGCGTTCCAGCGAGCGGGCCAGGCGCGCGCAGCCCAGCTTGCTGTTGACGAACACAAAGGCCTGGGTGATGCCGCGCTGGCGCACGATCTGCTTGAGCGCGCGGCGCTTGTCGTCGTCGCCCACGCTGTAGAAGCGTTGCTCGACGGTGGAGGCGGTTTCATTGGGGCGGGCGACCTCGATGGTGATCGGGTCCTTCAGGTAGCTGTTGGCCAGGCGCTTGATCTCGGGCGAGAACGTGGCACTGAAGAGCAGCGTCGTGCGTTCCTTGGGCAGGTAGCTCAGGATGCGCTGCAGGTCGGGCAGGAAGCCGATGTCCAGCATGCGGTCGGCTTCGTCCAGCACCACGTATTCCACCTGGTTGAGCACGGCATTCTTGGCTTCGATGTGGTCCAGCAGGCGGCCCGGCGTGGCGACCAGCACCTCCACGCCTTTTTTCAGCTCCAGCGTCTGGGGCTTCATGTCCATGCCACCAAACACCACGGCGCTGCGCAGGTTGGTGTACTTGGCATAGAGCTTGACCTGCTGCGCCACCTGGTCGGCCAGCTCGCGCGTGGGCAGCAGCACCAGGGCGCGCACCGGGTGGCGCGCGGGCGAGGTGGAGGCGTTTTCATGCTTGAGCAGGCGCTGCAGCAGCGGCAGCGAGAACGCCGCCGTCTTGCCGGTGCCCGTCTGGGCCGCGCCCATCACGTCCTTGCCGGTCAGCACCACGGGGATGGCCTGGGCCTGGATGGGGGTCATGGACTCGTAGCCCATTTCGGCCACGGCGCGTGCCAGCGGTTCAGCCAGCGAGAGATTGGAAAAGGATGACGTCATGCAGCCTTGGATTGTCTCATGCGGGCACGGCTGCTACCTCTGTCTGGTTTGACCTTTATTAATACCTTCAAATTATAATTATTTCGTTTCATTTTCTGGAGACGACCATGCATGCGTCACCACCCGCTTTCCAGCATACAGGCCCTGAATACGAATCGGCCTTCCAGCAACCACTGGGCGAGGCCATGGCCTCGGGCGGCTGGCAGTCCATGCTGGCCGCGATGGGCGCGACCATGGCCGAATCCGTGCGGCAGACACTGGATGGCCTGAACGAGCTGGCGCGTTGCCGCCGTATCGGCGTCTACGAAGCACGCTGGATGCGCGAACCACTGCAGCAGCTGTATGAGTCCGGCATCGCGGCGCAGCGCCTGTCGCATCTGGCTGCCCGCCACCTGCCGCCCGCCCATGAGGCCGTCCCCTTGAACGAAGTGATCGAAGAGGCAGTGGCCGACCACCGCCAGCGCCGGCCCGGCCACCGCATCCTGTCCCATCTGGACCCGGTGGACGTGATGTCCGAGCCCGAGGCACTGGTGAGCGTGGCTGGGGCCCTGCTCAGCTGGGGCTGTTCGCTGGGCCGTGAGCTGGACCTGCAGTTGACGCACCAGCCCGGCAAGGAAAGAGCCACACTCACGTTGCGCGTGGGCAAGCTGCATGCGGCGCAGGACGGCGATGCACACCAGGATTCGGTGGAATGGCTGCTGCTGTGGCAGCTCGCGCGACTGGAAGGCATCAAGGTCTGGAGCAGCGTCACCGCCGGCCGGGTGCGGGCCATGCTGCAATTCAGCCGCGCCATGCAGCGCCACGCCGGCATGGCCGTGCTCGAATCCGGCCCCGACGCGCTATACGCGCCCGCAGCGGCCGACCTCAGCACGCTGTGGTGCGTGGCGCCGCCGGGCACGGCCGCCGCAAGCCTGCCGCCCACGCTGGCGCCCCATGTGGCGGTGGGGCGGGTGGTGAGTTCCGTCGCTGCCCTCACCGCCGAGCTGCCCGACGCGCCAGACTGCATTCTGTCCACGCGCGAGATCCTGGGCAGCGCGTCGTTTCGCCACTGGCGCCAGCAGGCCCAAGCCCTGCGCGGGCGCTGTGTTGCGGCCATAGAAATCACCCCCGATGACGGCGTGTTCGAGATCGGCGGCTTCGGCCCCGACAGCGTGGCGCGCATCAGCAGCGGCGCGCTGACGCCCAAGCTGCTGGGCGCAGTCGTCTCTGAAATGGGCCGCCTGACCGAAGCCGTGACCTGAACCCTGCTTGTGCGCCAAAAGGTGGCAAAGTGGCGCATTATGGATATTTTCAGCCTACAATGGCGCCGCAGCACACTCCAGGGAGGTTCACATGCGCGGCGGCTCATCCTCGTTCACAGCCAGTCTGGGCTTTGAGTCCGTGTTCCAGCAGTCGCTGGGCGACGCCATGGCCGACGGAGGCTGGCACCAGCTGGTGGCCGGCCTGGGCATGGACATGGCGGACGCCGTGCACCAGGTCCTGTCCGGCGTGGCGGCGTTGGCACATTCCCGGCGCCTGGGCACCCATGAAGCCCGCTGGCTGCAGGCGCCGCTGCAGCGCATTTACCACGCAGGCATTGCGGCGCAGCGCCTGTCGCACCTGTCCCATCTTTCACGCGGCGGCGAGGCCTCGGGCACCGAAGTCCTCTCGCTGGACAGCCTCATGGCCGACGCCGCGGCCCACCTGCGCCAACGCCTGCCCGACCACCAGATCAACACCGAGCTGACGCCCGTGGACGTGCTGGCCGAGCCCGAGCTGCTGACCAGCGCCATCGACTCGCTGCTGGCCTGGGGTACCGGCCTGGGGCAGGATCTGCACCTCAAGCTGGTGCGCGAAGCCGGTTCCCCGTGCGGCGAAATCTGGCTGCGGGTCATGCAACTGCACCGCCAGGCCCAGGAGGGACGCTGCCTCAACTCGGTGGACTGGCATGTGTTGTGGCAGCTGGCGCGGCTCAAGGGCGTCAAGGTCAGGCGCAAGGTGGAACCTGGGCGCGTCCGCGTTGCGGTGCGGTTTGACCGCGTCATGAGCCAGCATTCGGGCATGGCGGTGCTGGAAGCCAGCAACGACCCCCAGGCCACCGACGGCGCGTTTGATCCCGAGCGCACGCGGGTGTGGTGCGCCATCCCGCGCGGCAATACGGCGGCCAGCGTCTATGGCGTGCTGAACCCGCAGGTGCGCCAGCTGCGCATGCTGGGCGACCTGCGCACGCTGACCGACAGCCCCGACGCGCCCGACTGCGTGGTGACGGTGGCTGAATTCCTGAACACCGAGACATTTCGCCACTGGCGACGCAGCACCCAGGAAGCGCGCGGCCGCCAGATCGCCGTGATCGAGGTCTGCGCCGCGCCCAATGTGTTCGATGTGGGCGGCTTTGGCCCGCGCAGCGTGGGCCGCGTGAGCGAAAACATCATCGCCCAGAAGCTGCTGACGGCGATCGTGTTCGAGCTGAGCCAGCTGGCGGACGCCACGGGCTGAGCCGCGCTGCCTACAGGCTGCGCGCCGAAAACGTGTCGCAGGCCTTCAGCTCGCCGGTTTTCAGGCCCGTGGCAAACCAGCGCTGGCGCTGCGCGCTGGTGCCGTGGGTAAAGCTCTCGGGCACCACGGCACCGCCGCTGCCGCGCTGCAGGGCGTCATCGCCGATCTTTGCCGCGGCGTTCATGGCTTCTTCCACATCGCCCTGCTCCAGGACCTGGCGGGCGTTCTGCGCATGGTGGGCCCACAGGCCGGCAAAGCAGTCGGCCTGCAGCTCCAGCCGAACGCTCAGGGCGTTGTACTGGGCCTGGCTGACCCGTGCGCGCATCTCGTCCATCTTGCGGCTGATGCCCAGCAGGTTCTGCACGTGGTGGCCCACCTCGTGCGCGATGACGTAGGCCTGCGCAAAGTCGCCAGGCGCCCCCAGGCGGTTCTTCAGCGTTTCGTAAAAGCCCAGGTCGATGTACACCTTCTGGTCGGCCGGGCAGTAAAACGGCCCCATGGCCGCCTGCCCCTGGCCGCAGGCCGTGTGGGTGGCGCCGCGAAACAGCACCAGGCGCGGCTCGCTGTACGACGCGCCGCCCCGGGTGAACTGCTGCTTCCACACATCCTCGGTATCGGCCAGCACGGTGGACACAAACTTCGCCATGCGGTCGTCCGCCGGCGGGCGCTGCGCGGGCGCCTGCTGCACCTGCGCGGTGGGCGCGCCTTCGCCGCTGAGCAGGCCCAGGATGGTGAGCGGGTTGATGCCGAAGATCCAGCCGCCCACCAGCGCGATCACGATGGTGCCCACGCCAATGCCACGCCCGCCCAGCAGGCCACCCCCGCCCAGGCCGCCGCCGCCACGGCGGTCCTCGACGTTGCTGGATTCACGGTTGCCTTCCCACTTCATGACGCACCCCGCATGGCAAATCTCCTGAGCTAAAGTCGTTGCATGGTAGCTGCTGCCCTTCCCGTCGTGTTGATCACCGGCTTTGACGCCTTTGACGGCGACACGCTCAACCCCAGCTGGCTGGCCGCCCAGGCGTTGCACGGGCGGCGCATTGCGGGCCACAAGCTGGTGGCAGCGCAGCTGCCCACGGTGTTTAGGGATTCGCTGGACGTGTTGCGCGCGCTGCTGCGGGCGCACCGCCCGGCGCTGGTGCTGTGCCTGGGCCAGGCTGGCGGGCGCGCGGCGCTGTCGCTGGAACGCGTGGCCATCAACATCAACGACGCCCGCATTGCCGACAACGCGCAGGCCCAGCCGGTGGACACACCGGTGGTGCCGGGCGCGCCCGCGGCCTATTTCACGCGGCTGCCGGTCAAGGCCATGCTGCAGGCCCTGCAGCGCGCCGGCATCGCGGCCGAGGTGTCCCAGACGGCTGGCACCTTTGTGTGCAACCACGTGTTCTACGGGCTGATGCACGAGCTGGCCACGCGCCGCGGCCTCAAGGCGGTGCGCGGCGGCTTCGTGCATGTGCCCTGGCTGCCCGGACAAGGCACGCCGGCCATGGCGCTGGACGACATGGTGCGCGGCATTGCCGTGGCGCTGCGCTGCGCATTGACCACACAGGCCGACATCGCCCGCGGCGCAGGCGCCCTGCACTGACCGGCAGATCCGGTTATTCCGGCGACGCCGGCGGGTCGCGCACCAGCTGCCAGGCCAGCCACATGCCCAGCACCGCATTGGCCAGGCCAAACACGCCCACCACCAGCAGGCCCAGGGTATTGAGTGGCTTGTTCTGCACCAGCCACCCCAGCGCCATGGACAGCGCATTGAGCGCCAGCATGAGCCAGAACAGCGGGTTGCGCGGCTGGAACAGTCTTGACAGCTTCATGGCGGCCCCCGTTCAACCCATGATGGTGTAGGCGCCACCCTTTTCCAGGGCGCGTTGGTAGGCGGGCCGCGCATGGATGCGCTGCAGGAAGGCAAACAGTTTCGGGCGGCTGGCGTTCAGCCCGCCACGCGCGGCGGCGGCCTCCAGCGGGAAGCTCATCTGGATATCGGCGCCACTGAATTCATCGCCGGCAAACCATTCCGACTTGCCCAGCTCCGCCTCCATGTAGTCCAGGTGCTGGCGGATGTTGGGCAGGATGAACGCGGCCTTGGTTTTGGCCGCAATGGCCTTGGCAATGGGCCTGGCAAAAAAAGGCATCTTCGCCTTCTCGATCTGGTCGAACACCAGCTTGAGCAAGAGCGGCGGCATGGCTGAGCCCTCGGCGTAGTGCATCCAGTAGCGGTAGCGCAGCCGCTCGGGCGTGCCGGGCGCGGGCACCAGCACGGGGCCTGCGTTGGCACCGCTGCCGTGCTGCTCGATCAGGTGTTCGATGATCGCGCCCGATTCAGCCAGCGTGAATGCGCCATCGGTGATGACCGGCGACTTGCCCAGCGGATGCACCTGGCGCAGCTCGGGCGGTGCCAGCATGGTCTTGCGGTCGCGCTCGTAGCGCCGGATTTCATAGGGCACGCCCAGTTCCTCCAGGAGCCACAGCACACGCTGGGAGCGCGAGTTGTTGAGGTGGTGCACGGTGATCATCTGAGGCCTTTCGGTTGCGTGGGCCCGATGTTATAGGCATTGCGACAGGGGCATTGGGCGTGCTGACAGCCTTTGCACAGGCTCAGCACCTAAAATGAAAACGTGTCCATCCTCAACGCAGACCTGCATTGCCATTCCGTCGTATCCGACGGCACCATGACCCCTGAGGACCTGGCCGCACGCGCCGCGGCCAACGGCGTGGAGCTGTGGGCCCTGACCGACCATGACGAAATCGGTGGCCAGCACCGTGCCGCCGCCGCCGCGCGCCAGCACGGCATGAAGTACCTCACGGGCACTGAAATTTCCGTCACCTTCGCGGGCGCCACCGTGCACATCGTGGGCCTGGGTTTCGACCCGGACGACGCCGCCATGCGCCAGGGCCTGGCCGACACCCGCGGCGGGCGCGGCGCGCGCGCCATGGAAATGGCCGACCAGCTCGCCAAGGTCGGCATCAAGGACGCCTATGAAGGCGCCTTGCGCTACGTGGGCAACCCCGAGCTGGTCTCGCGCACGCACTTTGCCCGCTTCCTGGTGGAAACGGGCGTGTGCAAGGAAACCTCCGAGGTGTTCCGCAAATACCTCACCGAAGGCAAGCCCGGCTACGTGCCGCACCGCTGGGCGTCGCTGGGCCCCGCCGTGCAGTGGATCACCGAGGCGGGTGGCATGGCCGTGATTGCCCACCCTGCGCGCTACAAGTTCACCGCCAATGAAGAGTACGCCCTGTTCACCGAATTCAAGGCCCATGGCGGACGCGGCGTGGAGGTGGTGACTGGCAGCCACACAGCCGCCGAGGCCGTGAAATACGCTGAAACAGCGCGCGAATTCGGCCTGGCCGCATCGCGCGGCAGCGACTTCCACAGCCCCGACGAGAGCCACACCGACCTGGGCCTGTTGCCCTACCTGCCGGGCGAGCTCACACCGGTCTGGGAGCTGCTGGCGGACCGCGTCCGGTGAGCACGCACCCAGGCCATGGCGCGCTGGCCGGCATTGCGCTGGCGACCGCCGCGGTGGCCTGCTTTGCCACGCTGGACACCACCACCAAGTACATCAGCGTGGGCGTGCCCGTGCTCATGGCGCTGTGGTTCCGCTACCTGTTCCAGGCCGTGGCCACGGCCCTGGTGGTGTTGCCCGCGCGCGGGCTGTCGGTGCTGCGCACGCGGCACCCCCGGTTCCAGTGCCTGCGCGGCGTGCTGCTGCTGCTGACCAGCCTGTTCGCGTTCTTCAGCCTCAAGTACATGCCAGTGGGTGAATTCACCGCCATCGTCATGATCACGCCGCTGGTCATCACGCTGCTGGCGGCCACCCAGCTCAAGGAACGCGTGTCGCCGCTGCGCTGGGCCCTGGTGGTGGGCGGCTTTACCGGCACCATGATCATCATCCGCCCCGGCAGCGACGACTTCAACTGGACGCTGCTGCTGCCCCTGGGGCTGGTGGCTACCAACGCCTGGTTCCAGGTGCTGACCAGCCAGCTCGCCAAGACCGAAGACCCGATCACCATGCACCTGTACACCGGCTGGGTGGGCGCGCTGCTGGCGTCACTGGCGCTGCCTTTTGTCTGGACGGCGCTGGACAGCTGGACACTGTGGGCCGCCCTGTGCCTGATGGGCCTGATGGGCACCGTGGGTCATTTCCTGCTGATCCTGGCGTACAAGCGGGCGCCAGCGGCCACGCTCACGCCCTACCTGTATGCGCAGATCGGCTTTGCGATGCTGGGCGGCTGGCTGGTGTTTGCCCATGTGCCCGACGGCTGGTCGCTGGCGGGCATCGCGCTGGTGGCCCTCTGCGGCGCGGCGGGCGCGTGGCTCACGGTACGCGAAAGCCGGGTGCTGGTCGAGCCCGTGGAATCCTGAGCGATCATTGCACCACCATGGCACAGTATTTTGAAGTCCACCCCGACAACCCGCAGCCCCGGCTGCTCAAGCAGGCCGTGGCCCTGCTGGAGCGCGGCGGCATCCTGGCCGTGCCCACCGATTCCAGCTATGCGCTGGCCTGCCACCTGGACGACAAGGCCGCCGCCGACCGGCTGCGCCAGATCCGCGGCGTGGACGACCGCCACCATCTCACCTTGCTGTGCCGCGACCTGAGCGAGCTGGCCAACTACGCGCGCGTGGACAACAAGCAGTACCGGATGCTGAAGTCGGCCACGCCCGGTGCGTACACCTTCATCCTGGAAGCCACGCGCGAGGTGCCGCGCCGCGTGAGCCACCCGCAGCGCAAGACCATCGGCCTGCGCGTGCCCGAGCACCGCGCGCTGCAGGAGCTGCTGGCGCTGCACGGCGCGCCGCTGCTGGCCACCACGCTGATCCCCCCGGGCCAGGCTGATCCGCTGAACGACGCGCACGACATCCGCGACCGGTTTGAACACCAGATCGCCGGCGTGCTGGACGCGGGCGCCTGCCCGTCACAGCCCACCACGGTGATCGACATGCACGAGGGCGAGCCCGTCGTGGTGCGTCAGGGCCGCGGCGATCTGGCGCGCCTGGGCCTTTGAAGCCCCCCATTACCTGTCTGAGAGAATGCCCTGGTGGACATTGCCAACCTGATTCAAACCGTCGCGATCTACGCGCTGCCCGTGCTGTTCGCCATCACGGTACACGAAGCCGCGCACGGCTACGCCGCGCGCCATTTCGGTGACAACACCGCCTACATGATGGGGCGCATCACGCTCAACCCCATCAAGCACATCGACCCGATCGGTACGATTGCGATGCCGCTGCTGCTGTACTTCGCTACCTCGGGCGCCTTCCTGTTCGGCTATGCCAAGCCGGTGCCAGTCAATTTCGGCCACCTGCGCAACCCCAAGCGCGACATGATCTGGGTCGCGCTGGCGGGCCCGGCGTCCAATTTTGTGCAGGCCATCGGCTGGGCCATCCTGTTCACCGTGCTGGTGGCCATGGGCTTGCAGGAACGCTTCTTCCTGGACATGGCCAAGGCCGGCGTGCTGGTCAACCTGGTCATGTGGGCCTTCAACCTGTTTCCGCTGCCGCCGCTGGATGGCGGGCGCATCCTGGTGGGCCTGCTGCCCTGGAAGCAGGCCCAGGCGCTGTCCCGCGTGGAGCCCTGGGGCTTTTTCATCGTGATGGGCCTGGTGATCGCCGGCATCGTCGGCACCTACTGGCTGCGCCCCCTGATGGGCCTTGGCTATGACGCCATCGGCCTGCTGCTCACCCCCCTGACTGCCCTGCTGAACTGACATGAGCACCCCCGCCCTTTCCGCAAGCGCCACCACCCGCTTCCTCACCGGCATCACCACCACCGGCACGCCCCACCTGGGCAACTACGTCGGTGCCATCCGCCCGGCGGTGGCCGCCAGCCGCCAAAGCGGCATCGAGAGCTTTTATTTCCTGGCCGACTACCACGCGCTCATCAAGTGCGACGAGCCCGCACGCATCCAGCGCTCCACGCTGGAGATCGCCGCCACCTGGCTGGCCGCGGGCCTGGACACCGACCGCGTGTTCTTCTATCGCCAGTCGGACATCCCTGAAATCCCCGAGCTCACCTGGCTTTTGACCTGCGTGACCGGCAAGGGCGTACTCAACCGTGCCCACGCGTACAAGGCCTCGGTGGACAAGAACACCGCCGCCGGCAACGACCCCGACGCCGACGTGACGGCCGGCCTGTTCATGTACCCGGTGCTGATGGCGGCCGACATCCTGATGTTCAAGTCGCACAAGATCCCGGTGGGGCGCGACCAGATCCAGCACATCGAGATGGCGCGCGACATGGCGTCCAGCTTCAACCACCTGTACGGCGAGCACTTCGTGCTGCCCGAGGCAGCCATTGAAGAGTCCGTTGCCACGCTGCCCGGCCTGGACGGGCGCAAGATGAGCAAGAGCTACGACAACACCATCCCGCTGTTTGCCCCGCGCGAGCAGATGCGCAAGCTCATCATGGGCATCCTGACCGATTCACGCGCGCCCGGCGAACCCAAGGACCCCGAGGGCTCGGCCCTGTTCCAGCTGTACCAGGCATTCGCGTCGGCCGACGAAACCGCCGCGCTGCGCCAGGCGTATGCGGACGGCATCGCCTGGGGTGACGCCAAGCAGATGCTGTTCGAGCGCATTGACCGCGAAGTCGCGCCCATGCGCGAGAAGTACGAAGCCATGGTCAGCAACCCGGCGCAGGTCGAAACCATCCTGCTGGCTGGCGCGGCCAAGGCCCGCGAACTGTCGCGCCCCTTCATGGGGGAATTGCGCCACGCCGTGGGCCTGCGCAACCTGGGTGCCGTGGCGCAGGCCGCCGCGGCCAAAGCCGCCAAGACAGCCTTGCCCACATTCAAGCAATACCGCGAAAGCGACGGCAAGTTCTACTTCAAGCTGGTGGCGCCCGGCGGCGCGGTGTTGCTGCAAAGCCCGGCCTTTGATTCCCCCCGCGAGCCAGGCCAGTTGATCGCCCGGCTCAAGCGCCAGGACAGCGCCGCCATTGCCGAAGTCACGCCCTGGTGGCTGGCGGCCGATGCGCCGGCGGCTGTGATCGCCTTGCTGGCCGAAGCCGAATAACCCCGCCTTCTGGCGACAACAGAAGTCATTTCATATGCAGAAAACTGCATTCGGCGTTATCCTCCATCCTTAACCCCATCTGGACGAAAGAACTTTCCGCTTATGAGCCTCTATGTCATCGACGACCACCCCCTGATCCGTGAAGCCGTGGTGATGATGTTGCGCAGGCTGCGCGGCGGCGCCAATGTTGTCGAACTGGACCGCCTGGGCGGCGTGGAATCAGCCGTCAAGACCCACGGCGCGCCCGAGCTGATCTGCCTGGACCTGAAGCTGCCCGACACCACCGGTACCTCGGGCATCCATGAGCTCAAGCGGCTGTTCCCCGATACGCCGCTGGCCGTGCTGTCGGCATCGCCCGCGGCTGACGCCGAGGAGCAATGCATTGAAGCCGGCGCTGACATCTACATCGAGAAATCCTCAGGCGCCAGCGAGATCGGGGCCGCCCTGCGCGCGCTCATGACCGCTGATGGCGGTTTTGAGGAACTGACCCCCGCCGACAACAAGCTGTCCAAGCGCCAGAAGCAGTTGATCGTCATGCTGGACCGTGGCCTGTCCAACCGTGAAATCGCCGACGAGCTGGGCATCAGCGAGCACACGGTCAAGGTGCACCTGTGGCGCCTGTTCCGCCGCCTGGGCGTGAAAAGCCGCACCCAGACCATCCACTACGCACGCACTCACGGGTTGTTGCCGATCTGAGCGGTGGCGGCCCGTTCGGCCGCCTGCTGCGGATCGGTCGGCTCCATCAACAGCCGAAAGCGCGTGCCCCGGCCGGGGCGCGACGACAGCTGCACCGGGTGGCCCAGGATGTATGACAGCCGGGCCACGATGTACAGGCCCAGGCCAAAGCCGTCTTCGGTGCCCGCATGCACGGGCACCTTGTAAAACTCCCGGAAGATCTCGCGCTGGTACTTGGGCGCAATGCCCACGCCGGTGTCCCAGATCTCGATGCGGCAGCCGCCCGGGCCAAAGCGCGACGCCACCAGCACCGCGCCGCGCTCGGTGTACTTGATGGCGTTGGACACCAGGTTGCCCACCACGCGGCGCAGCAAGATAGCGTCTGACATCACGGCACCGGGCACCGCATGCAGGCGAAACTGCAAGCCCTTGGCCTCGGCCACCGGGCGGTACTGGAGCTCCAGGTCGTGCAGCAGCTTGGGCAGGTCCACCGGCTCGATGTTCAGGCGGATCTTGCCGGAGTCCAGCCGCACCAGGTCAAACAGCGAGTCAAACAGCGCATTGACGGCCTTGGTGCACTCCAGGATCTTGGGGCCGATCTCGTCAGCCAGTTCCGGCTCGCTGCCCAGCCAGTCGGCATACAGGCCCAGGGCATGAACGGGCTGGCGCAGGTCGTGCGCGGCGCTGGCCAGGAAGCGGTTCTTGATTTCCACCGCATCCAGCGCGGCCTGGGTCTGGCGCGTGAGCGATTCAATGAGCTGCATGTTGCGGTACTGCAGCTCGAAGTTCTTGCGGTGCGTCACGTGCAGGCGGCGCCCGGCCTGCAGCAGCAGCTGCCAGAACATCACCAGCAGCACCACCAGCCAGTACTGGTAGGTGGGACCCTCGAATTGCTGGTCCACCCCGATGCGCCACAGCATCACGCCCAGCGGCAGGAGTGCCAGCACGTGCAGGTATTCACGCATGGTGCGCAGGTGGAACGAAAAGCTGTTGATCGAGAACATGCCCAGGCCCGCCAGGATCAGCCAGGAAATGAACTGCTCGGGCAGCGATGCGCGGTCAAAGTGCAGCACCGGTGACAGCCCCCAGGCCAGCGCGCTGAGCGGCCAGATCCACTGGTACTTCATGAAGAACGCCGATTGCTCGGCGGCACCGGCGGTGAGCACGTCGCGCGTGTACAGGTGCACCACGCGCAGCCGCAAGGCCGCCACGCCCAGCGCCAGCGCCGCCCAGGCCAGCAGCACCGCGGCGTTGCGGTCGTTCCACAGCACGGCCACCAGCAGCGGCACCAGCAGCAGGCCCACCAGGCGTGTGCTGCGCGCGGTGCGCATCAGGCCGCGGATCAGCTCGCCATTGATCCATTCCGCTTCGGCGGCGGTGGCAATGGCGGGGGGAAGGTCGGGCTTCATGTACCCCCGAGTCTAGCGCCGTGCCCGCCCACGGCCCGCGTGCGGCGGCCTAGAATGGTGCAACCCTGTCCGTTCCCCGAAGGAGGCTCCGTGAAGCACATTCCCCATGTACTGGCCCTGCTGGCCGTGGCCGCGCTGTCCGCCTGCAACACCACCCAGGGCCCACCGGCCGGCGGTGGCTACAAGCCTGGCGAAAGCGCGCCCGCGCGCATCTCTGAAGCCGAGGCCGAAACCCTGACCACCCAATACCTGGACCTGAAGGGCCAGCGCACCACCATGGTCAATGCGCTGAACGCCACCAGCGACCCGGCTGCCCGATCCCGCTACGCCAGGGCGATTGATGACCTGTCACGGAACATGCAGCCGCTGGAATACCGCCTGCGCTCGGCGGGCCGGCCGGTGCCCTGAGCGCCGCGCGGGCTTGCATGGCCGATATGCGGGGCCTCAGTCAGCCCACATGTCGGCCAGCCAGTAATACGGTCCGGGCCCCGCGAGCTGGGCGATGTAGTTGCGCACCTTGGCGGACGGTTCCACCGGCACCCCGTCCTGCAGAAAACCCGCGATCTCCGCGCCCTGGTTCCTGATCCGTATCGCAACGCGGGGCGTCGGCCTGCGGTACACATGCGGCGTGACCTCATCAACCGCCAGCTCCTGAAGGCGTGACATGTTGTTCGCAAGGTAGAGCATGTCGAAGTCCCACCACCGGACCTTGCCCAGGGCTTGCGCCTGCTCCCGCTGGCGGATCACTTTGGCCGGAACGCCTGCGCTGATGGCAAAAGCCGGAACGTCCTGCGTCACCACAGCCGCCGTACCGATCACCGCCCCATCCCCGACCTTGACCCCGGCCAGGATGTTGGCACGCGCCGACACCACCACGGCATTGCCAATGGTTGAACGGCTCGGGAGGCTTGGCCGGCGGCGAGCACTGGAACGCACCCGGCGAAATCCTCGACCCGCGGTTCAGTCGAGAAACACGCATCAAACGAGCCACGGCCCACATCGATATAGGCCTGGTCACGAAGGTACACCCGCAGGTCGTAATGCCCCAGCAACATGCGCAGCTTGTCAAACAGCGGCGCGTCGGGCTTCAGCTGGATCGGAATAGGGTCATGGGTCACCATCGCCCAAAGTTTACAGAGTGCGGCGCCCTGCCCCTGACCGGCTGCGTGGTTGGGCTGGCGGGCAACAAAAAAGCCCCGGATTCACTGGGAAAACGGGGCTTTCGGTGGGTGGCGGAGAGGGTGGCAGCAGTATCGGGCACCTAACTAGCTGAAATTAAAGGACTTTTTCCTTTTTCTTACTGCCAGTACCCCAAATGATACCCCTCTACCGTAGTTGCACGCAATCCGCGTCCACTGTTGTCCCTCGCTGTCCGCTGATATCCACGCGCGGAATTACTCGCCGCTTTTCTCGTCCTTGTTGCTATCGGTTGGAGTCGAAAGAGCGCGGCTAGCCTTTGATCGATAGTCAACTCGATCCGACGAGCCACTAACAGTCAAGGCGGCATTTTGGACCGAGGCCCAAACATTCTTACGTTCAGTCAGCGCGATACTCAGCTCCTTTGTAGACTGCCCTCCACTGGCCTTTTTGCATCCCCCAAGCTGCGGCGACTTGGGGTTGTAGCGGCGAAAGTGTTCTACCGCATCGCGCTGGTGTTCATCGCCAAGACGGTCCGAATAGACAATGTGGGCGTGGGGCTGTGTTTCACCATCTGTGGTCGAGTGAGGGCCGTGTATGGCGTACACGTAGGGCTTCGCTCCGAGGTCTTGCGCAATCCCCCGTCTCACCACGTCATTCAAGACCTCCTGGGATAGCTCTCTCGGCAGGGAAACGACGATGTGCCGACAGACGGCAGCATTCTTCCGTTCGAATTGGTCCGCCGCTGCAAAAAAATGAACAGGGTCATCTTTTGCCCATTCGGGCAGATTGCCGCACCCTGCGGCAATCAGATCGGTTCGTGAGGCGAAACCCTCAATGCGGCAGATGTATTCGACTTGGGGGCGAGCGCTGCCTTTTTTGCAGCTTCTGATTTTCCAGAATGAATTGGCCATGGTAGTACCTCGTAGAAAGGGTAGTCGTGTGTGATTTGGCTAGTCAAGGACGACCCTAGCGTGTACTCGCTGAGATGATCAGTCGTCCATACGATTACTGTTGAGGTAAAAAAATACTTGCCTATGTCAAGGAGCATTCGTTTGATGATCAGGATGCTTTGTAGACGTCATTGCTGACGGGTAAAGCTGGCTTAGTATTTCTGCGACTAATTCAAGAGTGCCAAGTACCTGATTGGTCAAGGACGAACCGCCATGGGCGAGTGCGTTCCTCTCCATAGGGAGCGTCTCTCGCAGGACTTGGACCAGATTCCAGCGCTGATCTTCAGCCGTAATCGTCAACGGCGCTGTCTCGTCGTATTCGTAGCTCTTTAGGTTTTGCTCAATGACAATGCGAAAAGCCTCCATGGTTCTCCTATGTCGAGCCTGGCCTTCAGCGACGTGGTGCCAGCGTCGGAATCCTTCGTTCCTGATCAAGCCCTGATCAATCGCGTACCCCAGCAGTCCGGCCAACGTGGGCTGCTTCTGGTTTGGCTTCTGATAAGGCTGAGGAAGACGGGTGGGCACCCGCTCTCGCAGTCCGTACTCAAGCGTCGACAATGCCTGGCTTGCGGCCACCATGTAGAAGCGGTATACGTACCAGGCGTACAGATACAGGTTCCTTGCCGTCTCAAACTGAATCGCAATATTCTCGGGTACCGCTGGGCTTAACTGGATCGCTGCAATTTCGCTGTGATGAGTCTCCACGGTTTGCGGATCGAATGATCCGAACATGAGGTTGCGGGGGTCTGGCTCCATCGCGGATTGCGGGGTGCGAAGAGATTCAGCGGCGTTCATGGTCACAGGTCCTTGGCAGTTAGGTACCGCTGCGTCGTCGGCAACCCATAGGTCTGGAAAGAGCGAAGCAATGGCGGCAGTTTGGACGATATCGCCATTGGTCACTGCCCGTTCCTCAAAATAAAGAAGGGTCGCAAATGCAACCCTTCTGACCTAGGCACTCAGACTCGCGGATGGAGGTCCGATTCATCCAGGTGTCTTGCCCGTCCTGCATTCATCTTTCCATTCTTCCAGCACATCCTGGCGAATCGGAGCATCAGCTCCCGCATTCTTGTGGTGGGCGGCAATCCATTTCTGCAGGCAGGCATCTAGATTCGCCACCGGCTTGGGTTCCAGTAAGTCCCGGATTTCATAGCCAGGACCATGGGCTTTGTGTTCGATCAGGGTTCCAGACTCATCCCAGCGACGGAATTCTCCACTCGGCATACCTTTGGTGAAGTGCTTCTCGAACAATTTCTTGCTAGTGACAGGGTGAAACCTCTCCTCAATCCCATCTTCCTGGCCTTCACGATAGGTTTTGCGCGTGAGAACCTTTCCCTCAGGGGTGTATTCGATGACTTCACCATCGATTACCCCGTTCCGGTATGGGTTGCTGCCTGTCTTGACGCCAGTGTCATCGCGGTAGAAGGCCAATTCGCCGTCGTACTTGCCGTTGACCCAGTTAGCGCGGAAGACCCGCTTGCCGGTGGCGGGGCTGAAGACCTCTTGTTCACCGTGCAGACGCCCTTCCTTGAAGGCCGCGGTCATGATCTTGTTCTTGCCGTTGGTCAATACGACGTCGCCATCGGGCACGCCGTCACTGAACTCCATTTCGGTCTGCACTGACTTGGTCTCAGGGTCCTCACAGACCAGCTTGCCGTCAACATTTCCTTTGCTGACCTTGACCGCGCAGACGGCGCCGGCCTTACGCACATTCCGGGTAGGCCCCATCATTTCGATTGGCCTAATCAGCTGAAGCCATTGATTGAAAGGCAGGATTCTTGTATCGGGCACGCCCGTGAGCTTGCCGCTGAAGGGTTCGTCAGCGCCACGACGGAAGATCTTTCCACTGCTGACCTCGGCATTGCGCCAGTCCAGGACTTCGCCGCAACCAGTGGACAGAACTGCGGCAATTGCCAAAACCATGAGGCCAAAGCCTCGGCTTACGAATTTCATGAATTGGTTCCTCAAAGTTGAATAATGTTGTTGTCTTTTAGGACACATTTTGCCACTACGTGTCGTTTAAGACGTTTCCCCCATAGGCACATTCAGGGAGCCTCGGGGCATGAATGCCGCCACTGTCAAAGCAAGTCGTCTCAGGGCCAAACGCCCTGGTTCGCTTCCAAATGCGGTGACATCGGCGCTGGGTGCAAACCTGAAGCGCTTCCGGCAGGAGGCGCAACTGACCCAGCTGGATCTGGCTTATGAGGCGGAGGTAGAGCGGTCACGCATATCCAAACTGGAAGGCGGGCATATCAACCCGTCCCTTCTGACGTTGGCCACGCTGTGCCATTGCCTCAAGATCAGCCTGCCCAAGCTGTTTGAAGGCATATCAGCTACGCTTCCTCCCGTCGCTCAGGGCGGTGTTGCGCGCAGGAAGAATCAAGCGGTCCTTGAGCCAGCGCCCCGCAAGCGGCGCTGATCTTTCAGCGTCGTTGAAGCCTCAAGGCGCCCCCTTCATCGGCCGCAGCGTACAAACCATCCCCCGCCCCGCTCCCCAGCCAGTCCACCAGCGTCCGTGGACATCCCGCACACGAAACCGGGCGACAGTGCTGCCGTTCCACCCTGCCCGGCTTTCACCGTAGTTCCGGATCTCCCCCAGCCGGCCGCCAGGCCAGTTGCTGACGCTGCGCCCGTCCTGCGCCACGTAGCAGTGAAACGGCTCTTCGTGCTTACGCATGGCCTCCAGATCCAGCTTGGTGCAGCAGGCGTAGCAATGCAGCCGTCCAGCCCGGTCTACCCCGTAACCCGTGCCGATTCCATCGCCCGTGGGCAGGTGCAGCCAGCAGCTGGCGCACTCAAACCCGACGTTGCCGCGGTGCACGAGGTTGCGCGATTCCGCCTGAGTGCGGATCAAGGTCGTGAACATCGTCATCTTCCGTTGCTAGGGGGCTGCATCTCTGCATCCCCCTATCGCTTCAGTCAACGAGCTCCACCGCCTGATCCAGGGCTCGCTGCTTGATCGCAGCCCCCAACCCAAACCAGGCGCTGTCCAGCCGGCTGTCCTGATTTCTTGCCCTTCTCTGGTGGTCCACGTATTCCGTCACCGCGTTCAGTAGCCCCCAGGCTGTGCCCTTGGCTGAGGTCAGCTCCGCTCCCCTGCCTTGGCCGTCGAACATGGCTTTCACTTGTTTCATGGCCGGGCCGGGGTTTCGGGTCTTGTCCTGGGCTTGGGGTTCTTCCTGTACCTTGGCGTTGATCTGGAACACCTGCTTGATGAAACGCTCGGCCTCCGTCTCGTTCACCTTGCGCTCGGCCAGTTCCTTCATGCGGTACATGAAGTTGTCCCAACCAGAGACAGCGATCCCAAGCTGGCTTTTGACCTGACTGGGGTTGAAAGTGGTGTTGTGCGGAACGCGGACCGTCGAGAGCGAGCCGTTCAGGGCGGCGGCCAGGGTGTTGCTGCAGACCACCCGGACGGTCGTGGGTGTGGCGACCGTGGACAGGCTGCCGTCGCAGGAAGATGCCAGCAGCATGTAGCCTTGCACCAAGTCCGTTCCCTTGATGGAAGCGGACTTGCCGGTTCGGGCCAGGGCCCAAAACTTCCTGCCTTCTTTGAGGACTCCGGCAGTTTCCATCTCGAAGCCGCTGACTTCGATCAGGTCACGGTAAAACTCCAGCACGTCCAGGGGCTGGACGACCTGGTAGCGTGATCCGACCACCGACAGGGGTTTGAGGGTGTCGCTGCGGTACAGGACTTTGTGGTCGTCGTAAGGCTGGATCAGGACCAGCGGTCCGTCTTGTTGGACGGCAAATCTCACCGAGGTGGAGCGCACGCTCCAGTCCATGCCGGCAGCTTTGGCCCAGACTTCCAGGGGTTGGCCCGGTTCCAGGCGGCTGCCCAGGCCGTGCCAGGGGGTTTGGCCCAGATGGGCCATGGTTTGGACGTCAGCGGTCATGGTTGCCTCCTTGCAGGCGGGGGTACGGTTGCGGGTAGTGGGGGTAGTCCGGGTCATGGGGGTCCATGTCTTCATGCTCGAACAGGTCCCGCTGCGGCGAGCGCGGGACATCGGTGTCGGCGGTGAAGGCGTGGCCGCACTGCAGGCAAAGGCGGTTGCCCAGAAGGTTGTCGTCAATGACTTTGCCGACGGTCAGGCCGGCGACGCAGCCGGCGGTGCCGCCGGCCAATGCGCCGAGGATGGCGCCGGCGACGGTTCCGAAGGCGCCGCCCGCGGGGCCTGCGACAACGCCCAGAGAGTGGCCGAAGGTGCCGCCGACGCGGGCGCCGTACATGGCACCGGTGGCGCCAGACGCGGCTCCAGCGGCCAGGCCGATGACGGCGCCTGAGCGGCGGCCGGTTTGTTTGAGCCGCGTGCGGTGGGAGCCGCAGCGCGGGCAGGTTTCATGGTTCATGAGGTTCCAGATGTGAAGACGCCCCGGTGCAAGTGCAGACGGGGCGTGGGGTTGGAGGGAGGCCGTGAGACGGCCGGAGAGGTTTGAGACGAGATCCCAGGTTCAGCTGACCGTGCCAGGCAGTTGCGGGGTGTCGCCAGGTTTAAAGATTGCGCCGCATTCACGGCACAGGTGGTTGCGCAAGATGCGGCGGTCGACTTGTTCGCCGACGATGTTGCCCAAGGCATAGCCGGCGCTTCCGCCCATCAGGGCACTGATGACGGCACCTGCGACACCGCCGGTCAGCACGCCCAGGGGGCCGGCTGCGACGCCCAGGGTGGCTCCGACGCGCGCGCCAGAGGCGATGCTGGCCAGGCCGATGGCGGCGCCGGCCACGCCGCCCAGGGTGGAGGCGGGATGTTTGGCTTGGGGGATGAGACAGGTGTCTTCAGAGCCGCAGTGCGGGCATTTGTGTTCCATGTGAGTTCTCCTGTGATGCGCGATTCGCGCTGGGTTGGGTCTAGACGGCATAAAGCCCCGGCAGCGCGAGGGCTGACGGGGCTTTGTGACGGTGGGGTGAGGCTGAATTGCCTCAGAGTGAGCAGATTGGGTCTAGCTCAGGGAAGTCATATGTGTTTGAGAATTTTTGGAATCTCGACCAGGCGCGTGTCGGGGCTGCTTTTGGCTGAAATTGGGCTTCTGGTGCATCAGTCCTTTTTGACCTCCGGACTTTCGCCGACGATCCGCCTGACTGATTTCTCAAGCTCAATTGGGCTCGCGAGGAACTGCCAAGGGAACATTGACTTCTTGGCGTGGCTGTCGCGATACCCAGTCGCGCGAAGCTGCACTTCCTCTAAGGTAATGGACCTTTCAAGCGGACGCTCCTGCACGGCGCGAAGCTGAATGCGCTCATGAATCAGTGCCGGATCAAAGTCAAGTACCAGGAACTCCGCGCTCGACCAGAGCAAATCCGGACGATTGAGGTGTAGGACACCTATGAGCGCAACTAAGTACCAATCTTTAACGAGGATGGCCGCTTCCAGCACTAGAAAGCGCTGGGCCGCCGACTTGGTTCCGTAGCGTTTTTTAAACACTCGGTTGAGCTGTCCGGGAAGCTGCAAAACCCGGTCGCCCGACCAAAAATCCCATTCATAAGGGTTTGGAGTTTCTGGGTCAATGGTGCGAGCAGTTTCCGCTTGCAGCCATTCCGCGTCGATGATCTCCGCACTCGCGTTGAACCTCGCTGCAGTACTCGACTTGCCTGTTCCTTGATACCCCGAGATCAGCAGTGGAATAGCACGCCGGATGGTTTCCATAGATTGCATAGACCAAGTATGTCCGCATTCGTCCCTAAGCGGCCATGGCCAAAGGCCACCATTCATGCCGTTGTTGTAACCAAGCTGACTTGGCCAAGAGTAGCCATCGTAGGCCGCGATAAGCAAACACGGAAAGACCGGCGTACTTGCCGACGATGCACAATGGAATGATGGTGCCAGCAAAACAGGTTTCGACGCGTAGCAGGTCAACGCCGCTGCCTGGTGTGGTCCGCCCAAACGGGAGAAAGGCCGGCGAGTCGACGCGCGAAAGAATGCTGGACGCCGCCGAAGTTCTCTTCGGGCAACACGGCTTTCACGGTACATCCATGCGAGACGTTGCGCAGGAATCGGATGCGCGGCTCGCCCTTGTGGCCTACCACTTCGGTACGAAGGACATGCTCTTCGACAAGGTCGTCGAGCGCAGGGCTTTATACATGGCGGAGCAACGGCTCCTCCTGCTTGACGAGGCTCGAAGCCGTGCCGGTACCGGGCCGATTCCTCTTGCGGATCTGGTGGCAGGCTACGTTCATCCGTTTGTCGAGCGAAGCAGCAACGGCGGGCACGGCTGGAAGCACTACGCATTGCTCGTGGCTCGCGCATCAAATGCGCCTGACTATGCGAAGGTCATCGGTGTTCACTACAACGCGGTTGCACGGAAGTTTCTGGCCGAATTTCGCCGGTCACTCCCTGAGGTCGACGAAGAGCGGCTGCACCACGCCTTCAGTTTCATGGTCGGCACGATGCTCTCTCTCGTCGCGGAGCCTGGGCGCGTTGAGAGCCTGTCTTCTGGCCGCTATCAAACCAGTGACTTGGAGCGCGTCTTCGCAAGCATGCTGCCGTTCCTGGTCGCCGGCTTCCAGTCGCTGCCCTCAGTACGGCGCTGAATTCTTCCGTATTTCGTTGGCGGGCGAACGTGCGAAGCCCGCACCAAGCGCCTCACTAACTGGATTTATATCCAGCCCCAAATGAGGATCCACTACTAGATCTCCTATTGCAAAGGTACTCTCATCAACCCATAATTGGTCAGTCGTTCAGTTACCTTGAATTGCTGAACTGGGCACAAGCGGGCTATTCCAGCAGCCTCGCCAAAGGAGACATGCTGATGAAGACCAACCTTGAGGTGACGATCGATGGCGTCCTGATTGCGCCGTCAGAGATCGAAAAATGGGAGCGCCAACGGGCAAAGGCCGTGCTGGCAAAGCTGCGGCGCATGCTCAAGATCGCCGCACCCGACCAGCACGAGCCCAACGATCTGGCCTGGCAGCGCAGCGAACTGGTGCGGCTGAAGGACTTGATGGGCCGCGACGGCTTGCGGACGGCCCTGGCAGGCGAAATGCGGATGTCGGCCTGGATGACCAAGCTTGTCATCCGGCTGTCCGGATCACGCCGCAAGCCCTGCGTGGTCGAGGTCAAGGTTCCGCGTTGTAGCGCGCAACAGGTCTCGGAAGGCATCGATTCGCTCATGTATGACGATGCGCCTGCCAACCGGCACGCCAACCTTGCAGCCTGCCCTGATCACTACCTGCTGGAGCCGCGTGGCATGGAGCTCGAGGTGATCGAGACCACTGGCGGCTCTCTGTCCCCGGCACAGTTTTTCATGCGCTTCGGCGACGACTCAGGAATCATGACGCCGCGCGACGCGAGCTACCCCTATCAATCCGCCGGGACCGCGCGCCTAGCGGATGGCACGACCATCGGCGGCGTCCGGCACCAGATCCGCGACGCCGAAGGCGGCGCTCATGTGAGGTTGATGGTCGAGTTCCCACGGCTGACGCCCGGCTTCATGATCCGACAGCACCAGTGGCACCTCGCGTGCGAGTTCTCCAATTGGCTGCGGGGTATCCAGCGCGAGGTGAACCCGGGCCTGTCTCACGCGGGCAACTGACAAGGCCCTGCGCAGGAGGCTGCATGGATCGTTGGACCGAGATGGAGCTGCTCGTACAAACTGCCGAACTCGGCAGCATGTCGCGCGCCGCCGAATTCATGGGACTGTCCAATGCAGCTGCCAGCCGCCACCTTGCATCGCTGGAAAGCCGCATCGGGGCCCGACTGATCCATCGGAGCACACGCAGCCTGACCCTCACCGAGGTCGGGAAAAACTTCTGCCAGAGCGCCAAGAGTGTGCTTGCGGATGTCCGCGATGCCGAAGCCGCCGCCAACGCCACAGTGCTCAACCCCGCAGGCACGCTGCGGTTGAGTGCCTCCCTGTCGTTCTCGGTCCACCACATTGCGCCGCTGCTCAAGGACTACACCCACCGATACCCGAACGTCAGGGTGCACGTCGAGGTGTCCAACCGGTATCACGACCTGATCGACAACAACATCGACGTGGCCATCCGCACGCGTGAGTTCGAAAGCGACTCGGGAACCACCATCCGCCGCCTGGCAACGACGCGTCGCATCCTGGCGGCATCGCCCGGGTATCTGGATGCCCACGGTGCGCCGCGAAGCGTTGATGAGCTGGCAAACCACCCACTCCTGCTCTACACCTACAGCAACAATCCCAACGATTTCTGCTTTCGCCGCGACGACGAGGTTCGCAACATCAGCATTCAAGGCCTGCTTGAGTCCAACGACGGCCAGGTGCTGCGCGCGGCAGCGCTGGACGGCATGGGCATACTCGTTCAGCCAAAGTACATCCTCTATGAGGACCTGGTCTCGGGACGGCTGGTGTCCGTCCTGGACGATTGGGACTTGCCGCGGCTCACGGTCAACATCGCCTTCCAGAGCAGGCGTCACATGTCCGCCAAGGTCCGCACGTTCATCGACTTCATGGTCGAACACTTCGAGCGGATGGACTACGACAGGAAGTGGTCCAGCTTCGACCGAACATCCGGGCCTGCGACGGCCCGCTGGAATCGCACCTGAGCTGACGAATTCGGAGAAAACGCGTTATTTCATCAGGCGGCCCTCGGCGCCGACGATCACCAGTTCAACGAAGCTGGACCCCCGCCGGCTGCCGTTGGTGTATTCCACCTCGAATCCACCGAGATCGATGCGACGCGGCCGCTCCAGAGCCTCGACGAGGGCTTCGCGTGTTGGCACGCGCATGGCATTCAGGCCTTCCAGAAGAATCTGGACCTCCAGGTAGCCCTCGAATCCGTAGAACGAAGGCTGGTGGCCGGACCGTCGTGCCAGCTCCATGTAGTCCCTCACGACCTTTCTGGAGCCAGCTATCGGCAGCGGTACGACCTGGGAAAACGCGGTGCCGCGGGCCGCGTCGCCTCCCAGCTTCGCAATCTGGCTCGCGTCGGTGACCGACATCGCGTACAGGCTGGCGGCTCCACTGCTTGCGCGGTAGTCCTTGATGAACTGGGCGGCCGGGATCGCGTTCGCCGCGATCAGTATGGCCTGCGGCTCCACGGTTCGAAACGCACGGATTGCAGCCGCAGTATCCGGCTGATCCCTCGTCATTCTCACGGTCGCGGCCAAGGCTCCGCCTTGTTCGGCGGCATGTCGAAACGCATCGGCCACGGTTTTCCCGAACTGATCTTCCTGTTCCAGCAGTGCAACGCGCTTGAGACCCAGCGTTCGCAGCAGCTTCACGATGTGCTCCGCTTCCTCGCGATAGCCCGCGCGCACCGGAATGACGTACCGCTGGGCAGGCTCACGAACCGACGGTGCCCCCGAGGACAAGCCAACGGCCGGTATCCGCAACTCCTGCAGTACGGGCATCAACTTCGCCACGACTGGCACGCCAATGGTGTTGATCATGGCGATGGCGCCGTGCTTCTGATCCAGCTCGCGGGTGTTCGCGATGGCCCTGTCAGGGTCGTACGCGTCATCCAGCGTGATCACCCGAAGTGGCCGCCCGGCGATGCCCCCTGCGGCGTTGGCCTGCCGGACGGCCAGATCTGCGCCTTCCATCTTCGCCTTTCCGTACACAGCAATCGCGCCGGACAGCGGCAGCGTCCTGCCGACAACAATCTCCTGTGTCCAGGCGCCCACCGGAGCGAGCAGCATGCCTGCAAGTACCAGGAGTCGCGCAAGAATGCGTGCCTCCTGGCGAGGTTGTATCAAGTTCATGGAGTTATCCAGATGAGATGCCGGATCAGGTTCTGATCCGCAGTCCAATGAGTTGCCGCAACTGCTCAACCCCAAGGCCATCAACAAGGTCGATCAGCCGCAATCCTTCGGCAGTGCACGCAAAGGTGGCCAGATCCGTGTACACGCGCTTGACGCATCCGATCCCCGTGAGGGGATATGTGCACTTGCCGACCAGCTTGCTCTCGCCGCTCCTGGTCAGCAGGTCCATCATCACCCAGGTCTGCTTCGCTCCGGTGGCAAGATCCATGGCGCCACCCACCGCCGGGATCGCACCCTGCTCACCGGTGTGCCAGTTGGCCAGGTCACCGGTCTCGGAAACCTGAAACGCACCCAGCACGCAGATGTCCAGGTGCCCTCCACGCATCATCGCAAAGCTGTCGGCGTGATGGAAGAACGATCCGCCAGGCAGCAACGTGACCGGCTGCTTGCCCGCGTTGATCAGGTCAAAGTCTTCCTCCTCGGCCGCCGGCGCCGCTCCCATGCCGAGGATGCCGTTCTCGCTGTGCAGGATCACCTCGCGTCCTGCCGGCAGATGGTTGGCCACCAGTGTGGGCTGGCCGATGCCCAGGTTGACGACAGCGCCGTCAAAGATGTCCTGTGCAACGCGCGCGGCGAGCTCAGCCTTGGTACGTTTCCTGTAGTCCATGTTCACGCCGCCTTCCTGAAGCCACCCGCGCGCGTCGCTGTTCGTTCGATATGAACGATCTGTGTGACAAAAATTCCCGGGGTGACGATGGACTCTGGATCAAGGCCGCCCAGCGCCGCGATCTCATGAACCGTCGCGACAGTACGCCGAGCGGCCATGGCCATGACCGGGCCGAAGTTGCGGGCGGCCTTGCGATAGGTCAGATTGCCCCAGCGGTCGCCACGCTCGGCCTTGATCAGCGCAACGTCGCCATGTATCGGGTACTCAAGCACGTAATGCTTCCCGTTGATCTCGCGCGTCTCCCGCTCCTTGCCGTTCGTCTTCGCCAGGTCGGTTCCGAATCCGGTCGGGCAAAAGAACGCGCCGATCCCGGCACCGGCCGCGCGGATCCGCTCGGCCAGGTTGCCCTGGGGAACGAGTTCCAGCTCAAGCTTTGCGCTGCGATAGAGCTGGTCGAATACATGGCTGTCGGCCTGCCGGGGAAAGCTGCAAACCATCTTTCGAACTCGACCGGCCGCAAGCAAGGCCGCCAGGCCGGCGTTGCCGTTTCCCGCGTTGTTGTTCACAACAGTGAGGTCCCTTGCACCTTGCACCAGCAGCCCATCGATCAACTCATTTGGAACGCCGGCGGTGCCAAATCCGCCGATGAGAATGGTTGCGCCGTCGGGGATATCAGCCAGCGCCTGGGCCACCGAGCTGGTCAACTTATTGATCAAGATGCCGCACCTTCCGCCGCTGCCGCAGCTTTCTTTTCGGCGTACCCGAAGTTGCGCGAAGCGTATCCCGCATAGAAGTCGGCGAAAGTCTGGTCCTCGTACTTCTTGGGAAGATCCGCGCCGTAGCAGGTCGGCGGACAGGAAATGACGGCGTCCAGATTCGGGTAAAGGAAGAAGATCGCTGAGTAGCGCTCCTCCAGGGTCGAGGCCAGCACGCGGTGAGGCGTCGCGATGAACTGGTCATTCGACCACGTTCGCAAGGTATCGCCCGTGTTGACCAGAATGCCCCCCTCCACAACCGGTTGTTCAATCCACGTTCCGGCGGCCGTCAGGATCTGCAGCCCAGGGGCGGTTGCCGGCGGAATCAAGGTCAGAAAGCTCAAATCCGTATGTCCGGGCAGGCCATACTGGTTTTCCTCGGGCTTGACCACGGGGTAGTACGCGCATCGCATCACTGAATCCGACCGCCCAAACGCCTCGTCGAAGTGGTCCTGCGGCTGACCCAGCGCCATTGCCACCGGGGCCAGCAGGCACTTGGCCAGCTTGTCGAATTCCGCGTAGTAGTGCAAAAGCGCCTGCTTGTCTTGCGCGGCCAGCGCCTCCGGCCACTGGTTGTGCCCACGGAACCGTCGCTTCCCCCGGTGATCAGGATCCGACGGGTCAAGCTCCGGTCCAAACTTGAAGGCTTCCGTGGCCTGCGGCTTGACGACCTTGTCGAAGCTGTCGCCGTGGATGGCCACATTGGGCGCCTGCCAGCCGGCCTGATGTTCGTTCATGCGAACCTTGCTTTTCTCCGAGGCCGGCAGCATGAAGAAGCTCTCCATTGCCGAAAATGCGCGACTGACCGTCTGGGGGTTGGCGCCGTGATTGACGATGTAGAAAAAGCCAATCTCCGTGCAGGCTTTGCGGATCTTCTGGGCGACATCCACAAGCGCACCTGGCGAGCCCGCGAGATAGGCCCCCAGATCAACGATAGGTATGTCCTCGGTAATCGCCTGGGACTGTTGACCGTCAACACTGATAGACGCCACGTGTCGGCGGCGAAGCGTATTGTTCATACTGTTGTCTCGGTTAAGTTATGACGGATGACGCGTTCCACGCGTCGGTCATGGATGCTCAGCGGATTCCGGCAGCCCGCTCCGCGCAACGAATCACGGCGGCGTAGTCGGCGTCCGCGTCACCGTTGGCGACGGCCGCCTGCAGCGCCTGCAGGGTCAGTGCCGTCTGGGGCAGGGGCACACTCAGGCGTTGCGCCTCGCCAAGGATGAGATTGACATCCTTGATCATTTGCAGGACGGAGAATGTTGGCGTGAAATCACGCTGCGCCAGCTGCGCTGATTTGGACTTAACGATCGGTGACGCCACGGCGCTGTTGGTCAACACGGTCCACATGTCTTCCCAACGCAGGCCCCCCTTGACTCCCAGTGTCAGCGACTCGGCCAGCATGGCGCTTGTCTGCGCGATCATGAGATTCACCACGAGCTTCATGAGGCGAGCTTCTTCGCCCTCGCCCAACCAGTACTGGCTGCTTCCCCATGTACGCATCAGGGGCAGAACGCGCTCGTAGGCATCTTTCGGCCCCGACGCCAGAACCGTCAGCTGGGCCGCCTCGGCCATCAGGTTGTTGCCGGACAGCGTCGAGCGCAGGTAGGCGATTCGCCGCTCATGCAACTGTTCGGCAACGCGAACGGATATTGCAGGGGAAACCGTGCTCGTGTCGACATAGACCGCGTCCGTACGAGCATGGCGGGCCACGGCCTGAGCGGTCGCCCAGAGCGCTTCGTCATGCGGCAGCGAGGACAGGATGGCTTCGGCGGCTTCGATGCCCGCGTGTCCTTTTGCCACGGCCATGCCGTGCGCCGCTGCCTCCTGCAGCCTGCCCTCGCTCAGGTCGTCCACGGTCACGTCATGCCCCGCCGCGACGAGGTGCTTGCCCATGGGCAAGCCCATCTTACCGGCGCCGATCAGGTGGATGCGCACATCAATCTCCCTTGATACCGAGTTCCGGCAACTCCTTGCGAAACCGCGCAACGTCCTGCTCCAGAGACTTGCGATAGTCCTGCGGCGTGGACAGCACGACCTTGGCCTTGGTGAGCTTCAGGTTGTTCTGGTAGGCAGGCTGCTTCACCGCCTCCACGGCCTGGGTGTAGAGGGCTTGAGCTTTGTCGGCAGACATCCCCGCCGGCGCCAGCAGTCCGGACCACGCCGGCACATCGACGTCCTTCAGGCCCAGTTCGCGGAAGGTCGGCACGCCGGGGAATTCCGGCTCCCGCTCCTCTGAAGAGATCGCCAATGCGCGCACCCGGCCGCCGTTGACCAACGGCAACGCGGTCGATGCGCCCATGAAAACCATGTTGATCTGCCCGCCGATCAGGTCATTCACCGGTGACGGATAGGGAACGTGAATCAGCTTGATGTTTGCCGCGCGCGCGAACATGGCGCCGATCACATGGGTGGTATTGCCGTTTCCGAAGGAGCCGTAGCTCAGTCGATCGGGCTGCGCCTTGGCCGCGGCGATCAGCTCCTGGATCGTCTTGTAGGGCGAGCTTGCCGGCACCAGCATCACGAACCCGGAGGATTTGCTGACGATCGTGATGGGCGTGAAGTCCTTGATAGGGTCATAGGGAAGGTTGGCGTACAGACCTGCATTGGTGGCATGGCCTGCCGTGGTGTACAGCAGCACGGACCCATCGGGCTTGCCCTTGGCGACTTCAGAGGTGGCGATCCGGCCTCCTGCCCCCGGCTTGTTCTCGACGATGACGTTCTTGCCGCTTGCTTTGGCCAGCCCTTCGGCGAAGGCACGGGCGGCGACGTCGAAAGGGTTCCCGGCCGCAAGCGGCACGATGATGCGCACCAGGTCGGACTGGGCAAGCGCTGCAGCGGGAATGAGCGCAGCAACGAGCGCCATGCGCGGCAGGTTGCGGACGAATTTCTTGAACATGGTTGTCTCCTTGGGTGGTTTAAAAGAAGCGGATCACGCCGCCTTGAGGACTTCTGAAATCCAGTCGGCCATCGCATGGGTGGCCAGACTCATATTTCCGATGCTGCAGTGCTGTTCACCGCCTTCATCTGCTGTGAAGACGCGCAGGTCTTTGCGCGGTGCGTTCACGCAGCCATCAAAGGTTCTGCGTGCGTCTGTAACGGGGATCTGGCGGTCTTCCTCGCCATGCGTGATGTAGACAGGCACGCGGATGCGGTCCAGCACACCCTCCAGCGTGAAGCGGTCCGTGATCTCCAGGCAGGCGTCGATGGTGCTGCACCCCAGCACCCACTTCACGTGCTCGAAGTAGTGGGGGACCGACTTCTGCGCAGACAAGGTGCCCGCAACCCGGGCGCGAAACCGCGTGCCCCAATCGTGGTTTGCTCCCCACGCGACACAGCAGGCAAAGCGCGGCTCGAACGCTGCTGCGCGCGGCGCGTGGTAGCCACCCAGACTGAGCGCCATCATGCCGATGCGCTTTGGGTCAACGTCAGTGCGCGTTTGGAGGTAGTCGATGCATGCACCGGCCGGAAGCTCGGCTTCTGGGGCGTTGTGCAAGCTGTGCTTGCGAAGCGCCTCTCCCACCCCCGGGTTATCGACCAGCAGGATGGAGACGCCGCGGCGCGCCAGCACGTCGGGCAGGCCGCACAGGTACAGGTACTCCTTGACGCCGTCCAGGCCGTTGAAGTGCACGATGCACGGTGCCGGCGCCTGCGGATCGCCGACCGAAACCATCAGCGCGGGAAGCGACGTATCCCCAAAAGGGACCTTCACTTTTTCGCAGTTGGCGCCCGCGCATTCCACGTACTTCGAGAACGTCCAGAGCAGCTCGTCGTACGCGGCAAGCCGCGGCGGGTAATCATGCGCCGGAATCCGCTCCGCCGTGATGTACATGACGCAGGCCCTGCGGTACTTCTCAGCGGCGGACAGACGATGGCCGGCCTTTTCGTCCTCGGTGGCAGAACCTGCCAGCTTCGCCGCGGCCTTTGCCCAAGCGCTGAAGAAGTCGTTCGCATGCGCCTGGTCGTCCTCGATGTCGCGCAGCGCCCTGCACGCGCGATCGACTTCGTCCATGTTTGCGCCGGCGTCCAATGCCATAGACAGGGCGAGGTTCCAGGAATAGACCTTGAAGTAATTGAACATGGATTTCTCCTCGGGTTAAGACATGGGGTTCACGGGACCGGTCATAGACACGCGATGCGCTCGGCCGCCATCTCCGCCAACATCAGCGTGGGCAGATTGGTGTTTGCACTGGTGATGTTCGGCATCACGGATGCATCGACCACAAACAGGTTGTGCGTGCCGTGGACGCGGAACGAGTCGTCGACAACGGCCATCGGATTGCGGATATCGCCCATGGCACAAGTTCCAACGGGGTGCCCCATCGGGCTGATTGATGACAGAAGCTGCTCGTCAGAAACCGCGCGGCCCCCACCACGGCGCGCAACGGGTGCGCCGCTTTTGAAAGCCCGCCCGAAGATCGCCCGGCGCAAGGGGCCTGGCGCATTGGCCGCAGCCCCGGCGGCCATGGCGAGCACCTGGCCGGCCACTCCCGGGCGATTGAACTGCTTGACCGACAACGCCCCGGGCAGCAGGAATGCTTCGTGGTAGTCCGCAGCAACGGCAGGATCACGCAGCAGGCGCTCGCTCAGCCGTGCGGCCGCAAGCATGCGCGGCGCATCGGCCGGATCGGATAGGAACCGGAAGTTCACTTCGGGATGAACCAGCGGGTCCGCACTCTTGAGCTTGACGGTACCGCGCGATTTTGGTGCGTACAGCGCGCTACCCACGAGCGCAAAGTCGGGGCCGAACGCTTGCCCGCTCACTCGTCCGATCATGAAGTTGAACAAGTCGCCAGGGGGCGCGCTCGGCAAACCCGAGGACGATCTGATGCCCGCGACGGCAAAGCGCCGCACATTCGCCGCCATCCTCTTGCCACGCGGCAGCGTGAGCGCGAAGAACATGTACGGATGGTTCTGCAGGTTCCGGCCGACCCCCGGCAGGTCAATGACTGTCTTGACGCCTGATGACATCAGCTCTGCTGCCGACCCGACACCCGACCGCAACAGCAGTGCCGGTGAATGGATGCCGCCCGCGCAAACGATCACGCGACGTGCCCGCACCTCGACTGCGGTGCCATCCCGGATCGCTTCGACGCCCGTCACGAACCCTGTCCCGATATTCAGCCGGTTGACCTGCGTGTTGGGCCAGATCATGAGGTTGGACCGCGCGCGGACGGCTGCGGTCAGGTAACAGCCTGCCGTGGTGACCCGTGCGCCGTCCTCGACGGCGTTCGGCATCGCGAAGAATCCGTCCGCGGATTGATGGTTGACGTCAGAGACGAACGGCAGTCCCAGTCGTTGCGCAGCCCCCTGCATCGAGTGGACGAAAGCCGGCCACTGGGCCTTCGGCACACGGCTGATTGCGTGGGGCCCGCCATCGACGTCACGCCGGTCCAGATCGTTCTCGACTTTGCGGAAGTGCGGCAGCACGGCGTCCCAAGAGAAGCCGCGCGCGCCCGCATCCGCCCATCGTTCATAGTCTGCAGGTACGCCACGCAGCGCGAACATGCCATTGATGCTGGACCCGCCGCCCAATACTCGGGCCTGTGGGTAAGGCGCAGAGGGCCCGTCGTCGCGCGAGGTCGCCGTGAGGTCGTTCCAGAAGTAGCCCGAATTGAGCGTTGACGTCGGGAACGGGTCCCGGATGTCCGCCGGCTCACGACCCGGCGACACATCAGGTCCGGCTTCAAGCAGCAGTACACGATTGACTCCACTTTCCGACAGACGTGCAGCCAAGGCCGCACCCGCGGTTCCGCCGCCAACGATCAGGAAGTCATGCTCCATATCGCTCATACCCTGCCCTCAGGGCGTTCGCCAGACCAGGCCTGGTCCAGCAACCGCGCCAGTGCATCCGCCTCCAGGGCACGGGGGTTCCAGTAGGGGTTGGCAAGCGCGAGCTCCAGCACGCGCCCCAAACCATCGCGAGGCATGCCGATGTCGCGCAAGGCCGTCGGCGCACCCAGCTCGCGCGCGAGGTCGAAGACGCCTGTGGCGGCATCCATGGCGCCGAGTGCTGCGGCAATCCGCTCAATGGCGTTCGGCGCAGCGGGTGCGTTGTAGGCCAGCGCGTGCGGAAGTACCACCGTGTGGGTCTCCGCATGCGGCAAGTTGAAGCTGCCGCCCAGGGTATGGCACAACTTGTGGTGCAGGGCCATGCCAACGTGCCCTAACACCGAGCCACACAACCAGGCGCCATAGAGGCAGTCGGTACGTGAAGAGATGTCAGCTGCAGCACCCTGGATACCCCGCAGCCCCCGTGCCAGAGCGCGGATACCCTCTTCAGCCATGAGCGACATCACGGGGTTACCGTCCTGAGCGTAGAGCCCTTCCGCGGCATGGGCGATGGCATTGATTCCGCTGACCACCGACATCGGCACAGGCAGATGCGCGGACAGTTCCGGGTCGTACAGCACGGTTCGCGGCAGCACCCTAAGATCGCGCCCGGTCTTCTTCACGCCATCCTCGGTGATGCCATAGATGGGCGTCATTTCGGAGCCGGCATAGGTTGTGGGCACGGCAACGATCGGCAGCCCGGACTCCAGGGCAATGGCCTTGCCCAAACCGACCGTCGAGCCGCCACCGATGGCGATCGCACAGTCTGCACCGACCTTGCTGGCGTATTGCCGTGCCAGCCTGGCCGACTCGATGGGAACGTGCATCTCGGCGCCGCCGAAGACGCCGGCGCTGGCCTCTCCCAGCAGCGCTGATGCCGTCTCGGCGATTTCCACCTGCTGCGGCGTGCACAGCACCAGCGCCCGGCGGGCGCCAAGCGCCTGGACCTCTTGCGCCAACCGTTGCAGACTGCCCCGCCCGAAGACCACGCGGGACGGCTGGGCTGTGAAGATGAAGTCGCGGATCATGATCAGCTCACGACGTAGTCGACTTGGTGGCGGCTGATGCGCATGTCGCCCAGCTCATCGCGAACGCGCAGATGCGCAGGGTGCGTGGCATAGGCCGCCAGTGACTCCAGAGTGTCGAAGACGCTGTAGAGCACCACATCGCATGCGTAGTCCACGCCACTGGAGTCCACGCCGACTTCCAGATGCAGCAGGCCGGGGATGAGGCCGTGCAGCCCCTCGAATCTGGAGCGCAGGAACTCGACGGCCTCCGCCTTCTTCACAGGCGATTCGCCGCGCACGTTCCACATGACGATGTGCTTGATGGGCATCGCGCTAAGCCGCAGGAAAACCGGCCTTTTGCGGCCAGAGGTTGACGAACGGCAGTACCGAGACCGCTTCATACAGCCCGGCTTTGGTGAACGGCTCGTGAGCCATCCAGGCCTCGGCCGCTGCGCGGTCCTGGAAGTCGATGGCCAGCAAGCTGCCGATCATGGTGTGGCCGTCGTCTTCGGTGAGCGGTCCGGCGAATGCAATGCGATCTGCCACGGCGGCCAGATAGACCTTGTGCTCCGGCCGGACGCGCTGACGCAGATCGCCTGCGTCGGCACGGTCGATGAGGTGGAAAACGAATATCACGAGACCTCCGGGCTGTACATCACTTGACCGCTTCTTCCCACGTGGGGCAGGTGCGGGACTCGACAGGGGTTTCCCAGCGCTGATAGTTGCTCTTGTCGATGACGGTGGCGGGAAAGACGATGTCCTTCTGCACGGGCTGTTTGCGCAGGCTGCGTACGGCCGACATCGTCGACAGACAGCCTTGCATGAAGCCGTTGTAGTCGCCGGTCGCCAGCATCTTTCCGGCCTTGATCGCGTCGATCGCTTCCTTGGTCCCGTTGATACCGACCACATTCGCCTTGCGGTTGGCAGCGTCCAGGGCTTCGACAACACCGCCGGCCATGGCATCGTTTGCGGCGAACACGCCGTCGATCTTGGGGTGCGACTGCATCAGGTTCTCCATCACCTGCAGCGCCTGCAACCGCTGGTAGTTGCCCGGTTGCGATGCCAGGACCTTGACGCCGGGCGCCTCCTTGACAGCGTCATTGAAGCCGCGCATGCGGTCGATGCTGGTCAACGATCCCTTGACGCCTTCGATGGCAACCAGGTTGCCTTGCCCACCCAATGACTTGATCAGGTGACGGGCCGTCTCCAGTCCAAGCCGGTAATCACTGGCCCCCACGAATGCGACGAAGTTGCCGCTTTCGCTGCGGTCGGTCACGTTGACGACCGGAATCTTGGCGCCGTTGATCTTCGCAACGGCGGGCACCATGGCCTTGTAGTCGACCGGTGTGAAAACGATCGCGTCGGGCTTTTTGATGATCACGTCCTCCACCTGGCTCATCTGCTCCGGAATGCTGTCAGGCTTGGTCGGCACGTAGTGCGTGACTCTCGCGTTCATCTGCTTGGCCGCAGATTCGGCGCCAAGCCGTACGGCCTGAAAGAACGGATTGGTCTGGTTCTTGGTGAACACCGCGATGCGTTCACCGTTCGCAAAGCACGGCAGGGCTGCACAGGTTGCCGCGGCGGCAAGCGCGACACGGGCCATCGTCTTCATCTTCATCGTCCATCTCCTTTACGTGTGAGGTTGTCCAGATAAACCGCCATGACCACGATCACGCCGGTCACCACGGGTTGCCAGTTGGCGTTGATGGCAAGCAGGTTCATGCCGTTCAGCACGAGGGTCAGGATCAGCGCCCCAACCAGCGTCCCGAAGACCGATCCCACGACGCCGAACAAGGAAGTACCGCCGATCAGTACGGCCGCGATCGCGGGCAGCGTCATGGCTTCGCCGATGTCGCCTTCTGCCGAGTTGAGCCGTGCCAGGAAAATCAGGCTCGCCAGACCAGCCATCGCGCCACTGACGGCATACACCAGTACGAGTCGGCTTTTGACGGGTACACCGGACAGCCGTGCCGCTTCGGGGTTGGCCCCTACCGCGTAGATTTCCTGGCCCCAGCGCGTGCGTTGTGCGAAGACCGCGCCGACGACCAGGAACACCACCATCAGGTACACAGGGATGGGCACACCCAGCCAGTGACCGCTTCCGAGCGCGCGGAACGCAGCGGGGAAGCCATGGATGGTTTCCCCCCGCATGAACCAGTAGGTGATGCCGTGAAGAATCCACAACATTCCATAGGTCGCGATGAAGGGCGGAATGCGGATCAACGTGATGAGAATGCCGTTGGCGACGCCGATTGCGAGCCCGCACGCCAACCCGACGAAGACCGCCAGCGTGATCGACCCCGTCGCTTTCATCACGGTCGCGGCCAGGCAGGCGCTCATTGCCACATTGGCCCCTACGGAAAGGTCGAGCCCGGCGGTGAGGATCACGAGCGTGAGACCCGAAGCCAGTAGGAACAGCAACGCAGCCTGGCGCAGGACATTCAGGATGTTGGCGCTGGTCAGAAACGCATCGCTGGCCACACTGAGCACCAGGCACAGAAGTGCCAGTGCCAAAAGGCGCAACACCACGCTACGGACAGGATCGGGCAAGGCTTGCCAGGCGCCTGCGCCCGAGGCCGCGGCAGCCGCGCCAGTTTGCGGACGAAATTGATTCATGATGGCGCTCATACGTTCCTCTCACGCAGTGCGTCGATCGTCAACGCGAGGATCACCAGAAAACCGATGGCGGCAACCTGCACCGCCGAACTCACCCCCATCAGGTTGAGTCCGTTGCGCAGCACACCTACAGCCAGAACGCCGATCAGCGTGCCCAGCAGCCAGCCTTTGCCCCTTTCGAACGAGGTACCGCCGACCGCAACAGCTGCGATGGCATCGAACTCGATACCCAGCGCTGCCGTCGGGTGTCCGGCACTGATGCGCGCCGTCAGCAACAACGCCGCCAGGCCTGCCATCAATCCGCTGATCAGGTAAACGGCCACCAGATACCACCGCATGCGCACGCCAGCCAGCGAAAGGGCCTCACGGTTACCGCCAAGGGCGAAGACGCAGGCGCCGAATCGCGTGTGATAGAGCACGACGTGAAATGCCAGATAGGCGATGACGGCGATGCAGATGGGCAGCGGCACGCCCAACAACGCGCCGCTGTAGAGCATCTGCACGGACTCGGGAATGCCGACCACGCTCTGGCCGTCGGTGACCACCAGCGCCATACCCTGCGCAACCCCCAGGGTGCCCAGCGTCGCGACAAAGGGGGGAATGCCCAGGCGCGCGACCAAGGTGCCGTTCAGCAAGCCGAAAACCGCACCAATGGCCAGTGCCGACAGCAGCGAGAGTCCCACTCCACCAGTCTTCACTGCAATGGTCGCGAGCACGACATTGGCCAACGTGAGCACGGCACCGACGGACAGGTCGAGCCCCTCGGTCATGATGATCAACGTCATCGGCAGCGCGATGAGCAGCAGGATGGTCGACTGCAGTGCCACGTTGACCAGGTTGGACGTTGCCAGGAAATTCGGGGCCAGCAACCCGAACAGCACGCACAGCCCGGCAAGCATCACCAGCGCTCCACTCGCGCTGCCACTGCGCCGCAGCCTGTGCATCAGGTCGCGCATGCCGTCGCCTGACGGGGTGTCAAGTGTCAGGTCACGCATGGTGCATCCCCAGGGTCAGAATGGCTTCTTCGCTCATTTCGGTGCGCGTCAGGTGTCCTGCCACGCAGCCTTCACGCATGACGTAGGTTCGGTCGCATACGTTGACGATTTCCGGCAGTTCCGAAGAAATCATCAGTACCGCGGCGCCCTTCTTCACCAGCGAATCGATCAACGCGAAGATCTCGGCCTTCGCCCCGACGTCGATTCCGCGGGTCGGCTCGTCGAAAACGAATAGCTTCGACTGCGCAGCGAGCCACTTGCCGATCACGACCTTTTGCTGATTTCCACCCGACAGAACACCCACCCGCCGGTCTGGCCCCGGTGTCGCGATGCGCAGGCGTTCGATCAGTTCATTCGCCAGCGTCGCCGCGCTGGCAGGTGAGTACCAGCCACGCGGAAACAGCCTCGGCAGGCTCGCCAGCATCAGGTTCTGCCCCACGGACCGGATCAGCGCCAGGCCCTGGGTCTTTCGACTCTCGGGAATCAGCGCTGCACCGAGTCGCCGCGCCTGCGCCGGACCACCGCTTTGGCGTTGCCCGAAAATCTCGATGCTTCCGGACTCGACAGGATCGGCGCCGAAGATGGCACGCGCGACCTCGGTTCGGCCTGAGCCCACCAGGCCTGCCAACCCGACGATCTCCCCCGCCCGGACCTCCAGGTCGATGCCACGAATGCCGCTGCGAGCCGACACCCCCCGCATACGCAACGCCACCGGGCCCGGCGATTTGCAGAACTCGCGCGCATAGGACATGTCGACCTTGCGCCCCACCATCAGGCTGACCAGTTCGTCAGGCGTGGTCTCATGCGGCATCCGCGACCCTACCTTCTTGCCGTCGCGCAGAACCGTGATGCGCTCGCCCATCGAGAAAACCTCGGCCATCCGATGGCTGATGTAGGCCATGGCCACACCTTGTGACTTGAGTTTGCCGATCATCCGGAACAACTTGTCCGTTTCGTTGTCCGAAAGCGCCGCGGTCGGTTCATCCAGCACGAGGATGCGTGCGTCTTGCGACAACGCCTTGGCGATCTCGACCATCTGCTGCTGCGCAACACCGAGCGTCGCGACCGCGGTGCCGGGGTCCAGGGTCATGCCCAGCTGATCCATGATGGCGCGCGCCTGCTTGCGCATGAGCCCATGGTCTACCGTCCCGGGCAGACGGCCTCGCGGCTCGCGACCCAGGAAGATGTTCTGCGCCACGCTCAGGTAAGGCACCAGCGTAAACTCCTGAAAAATAACGGCTATGCCCAGTCTCTGGGCGTCGGCCGGCCCCGCGATCGTGACCGGCTGACCTTTGTGAAAGAACTCGCCCGCATCGGCCGTGTGCGCGCCACACAGGACCTTCATCAGGGTCGACTTGCCGGCCCCGTTCTCGCCGAGGAGCATGTGCACCTCACCGGGAAACAGTTGCAGCGAGACATCGTCGAGCGCCTGCACGCCGGTGAAGCTTTTGCTGATGCCCCGCAGTTCCAGCAGGGGGGGGATCGTTGTCATCTTGTCTCCGTGTGAGTCGCTCGGTCTCAACCGACGGCGACGGTTTTTTTGCGGCCGGCGGGTGCAGCTGCGGCGCTCGCCGGGTTCAGCACGAAGCGGAAGTTCAAGGTGTAGAACGGCACCGCACTCACCGTTCCGTCAGGCGCATGGCCCGGCGGGTGCTCGTCCCAGTCAGCGATCAGCGACGAACGCACACCGAACACGGCATCGGAGTCCAGGTATTGGTCGCCGTTGCGAAACACATGCGTGATCAGGCGTTCGAATCCCGGCGCAGTGACCATGAAATGCAGATGCGCGGGGCGCCACGGATGGCGGCCCAGGGCCTCGAGCATCTGGCCGACGGGCCCGTCATGCGGGATCGGATAGGACTCCGCGCGGATGCTCTTGAAGTAAAAGGCACCGCGCTCGTCGGCATTCAGCGTGGCGCGGGCACGGTGCGGCTCGTCGGCGCCGTACTGGACGTCGTAGTTGCCGGCCGCATCGGCCTGCCACACCTGCAACTCAGCGTGCGGCACCGAACGGCCATCGGGATCCACCACGGTGCCGCTGACAAAACAGGGTTCGCCTTGCGCACCGTTGGCGACGTCACCCCCGAGCTCGACGCGTGGAGAGTCTTCGACGTGAAAGGGCCCGAACACGGTGGCTTCGGTGCATCCCTGCGGCTTCTTGTTGTTGAGCGCTGTCACCAGCGTCGACAGCCCCAACGTGTCCGACAACAGGATGAACTCCTGGCGGGTGGCCGTGGTAATGTGGCCGACTTGGGTGAGAAACTGGATTCCCCGGAACCACTCGTCTTCGGTCAGCTCGACTTCGCGCGCAAAGGCGTGCAGGTGTTGCACCAGGCTCGTCATGAGCACGCGCAGCCGCGGGTTCCCGCTGCTCGCGTGCATGCCAATAACGGCACGCGTGATGTTGTCTTCGTCCATGTTCCGCATTGCTGTCTCCGTCGCTTTCGCGATGGGAGAACTTTAGGAAAGCGGTCCACGGACATCCAGCCGTCCTGGCGGAAACGATGTTTTCGCTAGGCGGTGAAGCTAGGGTAATCCCGGACTTCTATAACGGAACTGCGACGCTGGGAATGGCGAAGTCTGCTTCTGGCCGGAAGCGGACATCGAGGCCAATGAACTGGCCATGCAAGAAAGTACTGATCGGGCGTGCCCTTCTTCCCTGGGTTGAGGGCCACGAAGGAAAGTTGAATACTTTTGCGGTGAACTATCGACACGTTCGGCGAACCCTTAGAGGGAAGCTGCTCGCGAGGGGGCTGCGATTCCTCCTCAAAAGACCCGAGATCAAGTGGTCGATTTAATCGGGACGAACTGGCTTGACGCAGGCGCCGAGCCGATCGCTTTGGCAAGGCTGTAGCGTATGTCCTGGCCGAATTGAAGAATGCGAGTTCGCACTATTGCTTGTGCTGCTTGCCAATCCAATGGAACAGCACCGTTGTCCACAGCCATCAGAAAGTCGATGCTGAACGCCAGGGCGCGGGCCTGCATTCCGAGATCTCGCACTGGTTTTGCATTCGGCAAACGCGCTGTGACTGCCTGGATCGTTTCAATCGTAAGCATCTCACCACGGGCTACGCGTTGCAGCAGACTGTCCGGAGATGGCCCATCCATCCCCGCGCGGGTGGCCAATGCGGTCAGGCTTTGCGCCTGGTAGGGGCGCCGGACCATGTCAAGCCAATGCTTGAAGGGGTGCGCACCGAGTTCGCACAACGCGCCCAGGTTCTGTATCGCATGCTCTTTCACGGCCCACGTGGTCCCGAAGAGAAGCGGCAACAAGGTGACCGCGAGTGCATCGCAGAGAAGGCGGTCAACGAACCGATATTCCGCGTCGCCGAGTGAGCAGGGCTGTTCTGCCCACCACTTTGCAGGTCGGGATACCAGTTCGGCTTGGCAGTGCACGCACTTCAACGAGCCGGATGACAAGCTTCGCGTCAGCTGGTAAAGCGCGCCCTCGGCGATCCGCGTCATCTGTGCGAGGTCTGCAACCAGCATGCCCTCGCGCATTCTGTTTGCCAGCAGTTCAAGAAAGTCCTCACGTCCGCCGAGCGCGTCGATCAGACGTTGACGTGTCGCGGGGGTGGTGTCGACCTTGTGAAGGGCATAGTTCTGGAAGTTCTTGAACTCCTTTCCAAAGCCTTTCCGGATGAGTGCCAGATGTGTCCGGCGGCCACTATGTAGGTTTGCGAGGAAGTCGTCTGACGGGAGCCCTGAAATGCCTGGCTTAAGGCCCATGGATGTCGGGAACAGCCGCATTGGGCGGCGCAGCGTAAGTGGCTCAAAAGGCCGGTTCAGGACGTCCTCCAGTGTCTGGCCAACGGTCGGCATGTGCGTTTCCATGTTTCCTCGGTCACTCAACTTCATTACCCGCAAGATCAATCACGACGCCTGACAAGATTGCCGCCATCCGGCTGGCTCGAGGCGTTGCTGGAGTAATTTTCATGGCAAATACTGGCGCAGGTGGCAAGAGTGGTGGCTCACAGGGCGGAGGAAAAGGATGGGGAGGCAAAACGAGCACGGTCCCGGGCGGGAAGTCCGGCGGCGGGCGTTCGCCTGCGCCGCGCGTGCCTGGACATGGCAAGGCTCCATAAGCGGAGCAACCAACTCAGGAGCGGGACAGACCAGCGTCCAGGGGCATGCAGTGGACATGCGGTTCCTGTTCCGCCTCCTGAGTTTGGGAGGACAACCAAGGCCCGCATGTCCGCTTTCGACCTATTGTGTTGAAGAACTCACTCGGTCAGCGCCAATAGCTGGGCGCATAGCGAAGTGACTTCAATCGAACATGCGAATCAGTCGGCGCCGAAGCCGCGCGCGGTCCTTACGCGCACTTCATACAGGTACTGGGCTTCGACCTTCCGCCTTCGGGGTGAGCCACTTGGCCATTCTTCGCAAGTTCTGCACTGCCGCAGCCATTAAGAACTCGTCTCGCGCGCCATTTAGGCCCCGCAGTCGCAGCCGATCGAGCTTCATGATGCGTTTCAGGTGCGCGAACAGCATCTCCACCTTCTTTCGGTCTTTGCGCGACTGCTCGTAGGCCGGAGTCGTGCATACAGTACGTGCGACATCGCGAGCGTCTTCGTAGATGCTGCGTGCGATCTTGCGGCTCGGCGTGTTTGGGCAACAGCGCTGCTTTTGCGCGCAGCCAGCGCAGTCCTCGTTCCTGGCCCTAAACAGCACCGTGTCCTCGGATGTTGCCCGACCCGTCGTGGTTAATTGCTTTCCACCTGGGCACTCGTAGCTGTTGCTCCGCTCGTCGAAGCGAAAGTCCGAACGGCTGAACGTGCCGTCATCCCGCTGTGACTTCTCCCACACCGGAATGTGCGGATCGATCTGTTTTTCATTGACGATCCAGTTGAGCATGGGCGCTGCGCCGTAGGCCGTGTCGCCCACGAGTCGCTTGGGCTTGAGAGCGAATCGTTTCTCGACTCTCTCGATCATCGTCCTGGTCGAGTCCACTTCATCCGTGCGGTGGGCCGGCGTGGCTTCGACGTCTACGATGATCCCGGCATCCAGGTCGATCAGGTAGTTGGTCGAGTACGCATAGAACGCAGGGCCACCAGGCGCCGCGGTCCAGCGAGCAGCGGGGTCGGTGAGAGAGATGTTCTTGGGCGGGCTCAATGGCCCGCTGGGTGGAGCCGGTGGCTCGTCATCATCGGGGGTGGGATTGCTCGCGTCCAGCGCACTGAGATATTCGCGCACAGCGCGGCTGGGCCCTTGGCCTTGGTCCCAGTTGTTCGCCTGGTTGCCCGGCACGCCCTTGGCACGGTTCGCATCGGCCTTGATCACGCTGGCGTCGATGGCAAAGCCTTCGCCGCCAACCAGGCCCTCGCCCATGCAGCGCCGCAGCACCGATTCAAAGACGTGGCGAAACGCATCGCTCTGACGGAATCGCCCGTGGCGGTTCTTCGAGAAGGTCGAGTGGTCAGGGATTCGATCTTCCAGACCCAGGCGGCAGAACCACCGGTAGGCCAGGTTCAAGTGCACTTCCTCGCAAAGCCGCCGCTCCGAGCGGATGCCAAAGCAATAGCCAATGACCAGCATGCGGATCATCAGCTCAGGATCGATCGAGGGCCGGCCGGTGTGACTGTAGAAAGGCGCAAGGTGGTGCCGCAGTTCGCTCAGATCCATGAAGCGGTCGATACCGCGCAACAGGTGATCGCCGGGAATGTGGTCTTCGAGATTGAACGCGTAGAACAGCGGCGCCTGGCCGGTGCCTTGGCTTCCCATCATGGCCGCTCCTTCGATTTAGTCGTGGCGAAAATCTAGGCGGTCAGTGGGAGTTTTTCAACACAATAGACCCAAAGCAGACGTCGCGCTTTCTGAAAGCGTCTCGGAACTAGGCCATCGGCAGTGTCGAACGCGTCGGTGTACTGCTTCATCGTGGGTCGGCTGTCTAGTTGGTCGTTGAACATGCTCGGGGCGACGAAGTAGACCTGGTAATCGAGCAAGAGTTCGATGGTCGCCTCGAAGGCGCGATACTTGCCAAGACGCTTGGGAGTGCTCATGGCTCCTATGGTTGAACAGCTACTCTATGATGTCTCTTGGAGGGGGTCCGCATGTCGAAGAAGCCGCCTAAGAAGAAGGTGCAACCTGGCGAGTCCGTCGCATCGAAGCTTTACAGCAGCCTGGGTAGCCACAAGTTCCAGAAGGGAAAGCTGCTGCCCCCCCTCAATCAGATGGACCGCATTCGTCAGTCGTCCTGGATGAACGACCACCTGCCGCTGATGCTCTGGGCAGCCCTGCTCGGGGAAGTCTGGCCGAGGGACGAGTTTCTTGGCTGCTTGAGACTCATTCTGAAGACATGCGCGCCGTGGTTCGCTGACGGTGGTGCTCTGGCTGCAGAAAACCAGCCGCCCCCGGCCGATGGCAACATCAACTTCACTAGCGTTCTCGACTTGCATACGTTGGGCCAGATGCCGGACGAGCTCTTCTCCGAGTTCATCCACATTCCTCTGCGCCACGCGCTTGGCTACGCGTCACTGCGCCCGCTGCTGCTGGTCGACTCGCTTCCGAATGCAACCCGCTGGAAGGCGGCTCTGAGCGTGGAGCCCCAGGACGATGACTGGCACACGCTGGCCTTGGCAGTGGGTGCGACCCTGAACCACCAGTCGCAGCTGTCCACGGACATCCGCTGGTTCAAGATGATGACCCCGCAGATTGCTGGGAAGATGCATTACCCGCAAGGCATGGAGGAGCGGCTGCGCGAGTTCTACGAATACCCCAACCGCGGGGACCAGCGTAGCGTTCGGCCCTCAATCCGGGCCAACGAGATGATGCTGCGACGCTCGCCGGTTCCGCATTGGGTCAGTGCCTTTTGGAAAGAGTGCGCAGGCAAGACCGGCTGCGTGGACCCAACCGACTTCGAGAACGAGCGTCGAAAGCGCCCCAAGCTCACTGCGCAGACGGTACTCGGCGCGCGCGAGAGCGTCATCGACAGGTTCTTCGCGAACTTGGAAGGAACCGAGGTCGACGCCAGGCTGGACGGCGCCTTTGGCCTGGTGCTCTATGGTCTCACCATAGTCCAGGAACTTGCCATGGCAAGCATGCACGAGGACGTAATGGGTCGCCTGGCACTACGCGCCTTGGTCGAGGGTGCCATCACGCTAGAGTACTTGGCTCATAAGGACAAGCCGGAGCTGTGGAGCACGTGGCGCGTGTACGGCGCAGGTCAAGCGAAGCTCGCGTTCCTGAAGAACCAGGACGGCGAGACGCCGGCTTTCTACGAGGCCGAAGCGCTGGAGCAGATTGCCAACGAGGACCAGTGGCAGGAGTTCCTCAACATCGACGTCGGTCACTGGGCCGGGACGAACCTGAGGAACTTAGCTAAAGAAGCCAACTGCATGGAGCTGTACGAGAGCTACTACGCTTGGACATCAACGTGAACCGCCCCGGGATTTGAGGAGGCTCATTTCTCTGAGAGGATTGAGCCATGAAGAAGTCACCCAAGTTTCCACCCGAAGTCCGCGAGCGGGCTGTGCGCATGGTGCGCGAGCACCGGGGTGAGTA
>Ga0209460_1000110_pt1 | contig 124633 bp, 97 predicted proteins | sample EBPBio132013_DNA_FD_185868 | JGI IMG/M metagenome (GOLD analysis project Ga0209460, IMG submission 185868) | Wastewater treatment Type I Accumulibacter community from EBPR Bioreactor in Madison, WI, USA - Reactor 2_5/13/2013_ DNA (SPAdes)... | ecosystem: Engineered > Bioreactor > EBPR >... | reverse complement strand
TTCGTGCTTCGTAGGACAGGCAAGTTGTAAATTTCAAGTTCAGTTCTTCGTAGGAAGCTCAGTGGTTAAAATCCCTGCCTGCGTATAGCTGAGAAACGTTAAAATATGTAACTAATATTTGTGTCTAATCAAAAAAATTTAGATGATTTTAAAAATATATTTTTTTGAGTTAATTTAACTAAAAGCATAATCGCTTAAATAGTCAAATCCCTTAGTTAGTTTGCCATTTATACAAATACTTGCTCTATCTATAATATCAAACTCATCAGTACCAATTAAATGAGGTATAACACGTTCGGTTAAATCTTTACCAAAATCATCGCTTGCATCTCTAGGTAATTCGCAAGGCAAATTATCTACAGCCATAATACAAATTGTATCTTTACTAAAAGCTAAATCTTCGGTATCTTTTAAAATATTATAACCATAAAAGGGTTGTGTAATAGTGCTAGATCTTATTGTTGTTGGCACACTTCCGTCAATATCACAAGTGATATCAGCAATTACAGAAACATGAAAATCATTCGCTTTCATATCATCTTTTGTAAATAATTTAGGCGAACGGGGGTCCCAAAAATGTGCAGAAATAAATAAATCTGTTACTTTAGTGTAAGGAACAAATTTTGAAACAAAATGTTCGGGGTTTTTAAAAAAATCATTCAAATCAAAGTTATGATCTTCTGGCCTTTCAACATAATCGCGCGGGTTTAATTGGCAGTAAACAGGTTCTCTAAAACTATTGCTTAAAAATTCGTCAGATGTTACTTTTCTAATTCTTAAAGCGCTTAAAGTTTCTATTACACCGTTTGCAACTCGTCCGCCACCAGTTAAAGCAATTTTTATGTTAGGTAATTTTACACGTTTTAATTCTTCTTCCATTTCAGCCCTATCTCTACATAAGTTAGCAGCTTTTAACCTAAATAAATCGTATTTTAAACCATAACCTAAAATACCATTATAAGCTCCAACAACACCGGCATATCTACCAAATCCAATAATTCTGTTATGGTTTTTATCAGTTAAAGTTTCATAATCAATCATTTGAATTTTTTTATCAATTAAAGCCTTCATTAGCTTTTGATTATGGCTTTGTTTTTTTATGGTATGCGAAAAGAAAAAATATTTTTTATTTGCAATTAATTTATCAGCAGGTACTTCTTTTACACCCATTAAAACATCGCAATCAGTTAAATCTTCTTGTAAAGTTATTCCAAAAGAGGTGTATTCTTCATCAGTATAACATCTTATTTTACTTGGCTGAACAACAATTTCGATATTCGAATATTTTTTTAATAATTCACTACAAATTAATGGTGTTAAGGGTACACGCTTATCTGGTGGAGATTTTTCTTCACGTAAAACGCCTATTTTAATTTTTTGCATAATAAATAATGTAACTTTACAAAGATAAGATTAATGCGCATTATATACATTATATTTTTTTTTATATGTTTTTATAACATTAAGGCTCAAAAATCATATTTTGATATATTAGAAGATGAATATGATACAACCTTGTTAAAACAAGATATTAGATTATTACGAAAAGTTTTTTTTGATATGCATCCTGTTGTTGACGTTTATCATCAAAAATCTTATTTTGATTCTTTGTTTAATAATGCATTAAACAAAATTAACGAACCATTAACACATAGAGAATTTTATATTCAGTTAAAGTATTTAGTAGATGGTTTTCAGTGCGGACATACCGAAGTTGGAGTATCTAGAGCATACTCAAAAGTTATTAAAAAAACAAAACGAAATTATTCGCCTTACTTTTTTGTGCCTATAAATAATAAATTATATGCTATAGCAACATTAAGTAAAAACAATGATACTCTAATTAAAAAAGGAGATGAAATTGTTGCTATAAATGGTTATAAAGCAGACTCATTAATAAAATGGTGCAAAAATTTTATAACGGTAGATGGTTATAACACCACTGGTAAATCGTATTTGTTACAATATTGGTTTAACAGCTTATACCAAAGTTTAACAGTAAGGCCAGATACTTATGTGGTAGATGTTTTAAGCAAAACTAATAAACCTTATACGGTAAAATACAAATCGGTTAATTTATTAGATATACCCGAACTACCAATAAAACCTAAGCAAGATAGCACTTTAATAAAATATAAAAGAGCCGCAATTAAATATAAAATTTATAAAAATGATAAGTATTGTTATTTTAAATTAGGGCAGTTTTCTAACAGAAAATATAAAAAAGGGTACCGTAAAATATTTAGAAAAATAAACCAAAATAACATTACTAATTTAGTTTTAGATTTGCGTGATAATGGAGGTGGTAGTCTCTCTAATTGTTATAGGTTGTTAAGTTATTTAATTGATACAACTTTACCGCAAACCTCGGCAACCTTTGTAAAATCGTACAGCGAACCTAAATATACCAAAGGTAAATTTGCATTTAAAATAACAAAATTATATTTTAAAATAGTTGGTAAACAACATAAAAATGGTGATACTAATTTTTACACAGTTAATGTTAAGCCCCGTAAAAAATACCATTTTAACGGAAAACTAATAGTCTTAATAAATGGTTCAAGTTTTTCGGCAAGTTGTTTAGCATCGGCGTATTTAAAACACAATAAAAAAGTAACTTTTATTGGGCAAGAAACATCTGGCGCTTTAGAAGGGTGTAATGCAGGTGTAACACCATTTTATACTTTACCAAACTCAAAATTAAAAGTTAGAATTCCAGTTTTTAGAATAAACCATGATGTTTTTAAAACCAAAACTGGTCATGGTATAATGCCAGATTATGAAATTACTTACACTTTAAAAGATTTAATTACTAAAAAAGATTTAGAGCTTGAAAAAGCCAAAGCATTGATTTTAGTTAATTAAAGTTCTGTTGTTTTCAAAAATAAATGGCAAAAGACTTAACTTTTGCATAATTTATCATTTTTTAAGGGCTATATTTTCGTTATTTTTCGTACATTTATTGGCTTAATTATTCAAATTTTATGTTCGATTTTCTTAAAAAAGTTTTTGGCACTAAATCTGCTAAAGAAATTGAGGCCCTTCAATCAAAAGTTAACCAGGTAAATACAATATATACTCAATTAAATTCTATTTCTAACGATCAGTTGCGTCAAAAATCAACCGATCTTAAAAGTAAAATTCAACAATCTATTAAAACAGAAATAGATGAAATCAATCAAATTAAATCAAACATTTCTTCTAACTTAGAAATGGATGTTAATACAAAAGAAGATTTGTATAAACAAATTGATGAAATTGAAAAAAACATCACTAAAAAAATAGAAGCTACTTTATTAGAAATTTTACCTGAAGCTTTTGCTATTTTAAAAGAAACAGCACGTAGATTTAAAGATAATCAATCACTTGAAGTTACAGCAAATGCTACGGACGAAAAATTTGCTAAAAGTTTTAAAAACATACAAATTTTAGGTAGTAAAGCACAATATGCTAATAAATGGTTAGCTGCAGGTAACGAAATTACTTGGGATATGGTGCATTACGATGTGCAATTAATTGGTGGGATGGTTTTACACCAAGGTAAAATATCAGAAATGGCTACAGGTGAAGGAAAAACTTTAGTATCTACATTACCTGTTTTTTTAAATGCTTTATCAGGAAGAGGAGTACATGTTGTAACTGTAAATAACTATTTAGCAAAACGCGATAGCGAGTGGAATGCACCTTTATTTATGTTTCATGGTTTAAGTGTTGATTGTATTGATAAACACGAGCCTAATACAACAGAGCGAAGAAATGCTTATTTATGCGATATAACATACGGTACTAATAACGAATTTGGCTTTGATTATTTGCGTGATAATATGGCGCGTGATGTAGAGGAGTTAGTACAACGCAAACATAATTTTGCAATTGTTGATGAGGTGGATAGCGTTTTAATTGATGATGCGCGTACACCATTAATTATAAGTGGGCCAACACCACAAGGCGATAAGCATGAGTTTATGGAATATAAACCACGCGTTGAAAAAATTGTAAATACGCAAAAATTATATGTGCAAACTTGTATTACCGAAGCTAAAAAATTATTTGCCGAAGGTAAAGAAAAAGAAGCTGGTATTCCATTATTACGCGCATACAGAGGTTTACCTAAAAACTCTGCATTAATTAAATTTTTAAGCGAACAAGGCGTAAAAGCTTTATTGCAAAAAACCGAAAATCATTATATGCAAGACCAAAATAAAGAAATGCATAAAATTGATGCAGAACTTTATTTTACAGTAGAAGAAAAAAATAATCAAGTAGATTTAACTGAAAAAGGATTAGATTTTTTAACTGGAAACACAGATGATCCTAAATTCTTTGTTATTCCAAATGTAGGAGATGAAGTAGCTGAAATTGAAAAAAATATTTCAGACCCTAAAGCTAAAGCCGAAGCTAAAGAAATTGTTTTACGCGATTTTAGCGTTAAAAGTGAACGTATTCACACAGTACAACAATTATTAAAAGCATATACAGTTTTTGAAAAAGATCAAGAATATGTAATTGATGCAGGGCAAGTAAAAATTGTTGATGAGCAAACAGGTCGTATTATGGAAGGCCGAAGATACAGCGATGGTTTACACCAAGCAATTGAGGCTAAAGAAAATGTAAAAATTGAAGCTGCAACTCAAACTTATGCTACAATTACATTACAAAATTATTTCCGTATGTATAATAAACTTGCGGGAATGACTGGTACTGCAACAACTGAAGCACAAGAGTTTTACGATATTTATAAATTAGAAGTTGTTGAAATACCTACAAACAGGGCTATTTCGCGTAAAGATGAACAAGATTTAGTTTATAAAACAAAACGCGAAAAATATAATGCCGTTATTGATGAAGTTGCAAAATTAGTTGCTGCCGGAAGACCAGTATTAATTGGTACTACAACGGTTGATATTTCTGAATTATTAAGCAGAACATTAAAATTACGTGGTATAAAACACAATGTTTTAAATGCTAAATTACACGCAAAAGAAGCTGATATTGTTGCAGAAGCTGGTAAAACAGGCACTGTAACCATAGCTACAAATATGGCTGGGCGTGGTACCGATATTAAGCTTGGACCAGGTGTAAAAGAAGCAGGAGGTTTAGCTATTATTGGAACAGAAAGGCATGAAAGCCGTAGGGTTGATAGACAATTAAGAGGTAGGGCAGGGCGACAAGGTGACCCAGGTTCATCTCAATTTTTTGTGAGCTTAGAAGATAACTTAATGCGTTTGTTTGGTAGCGAGCGTATAGCTTCTTTAATGGATAGAATGGGTTTAAAAGAAGGAGAAGTTATACAACATAGTATGATTACTAAATCAATTGAACGTGCACAAAAGAAAGTTGAAGAAAATAATTTTGGTACCCGTAAGCGTTTAATTGAATACGATGATGTAATGAATGCGCAACGCGATGTTATATACAAACGCAGACGTAATGCATTATATGGCGATAAAATTAGTATTGATATTGCTAACATGATGTTAGAATTAAGCAGTAGTATTGTTGAAGAATATGCACCATCTAAAGATCACGAAGGGTTTAACATGGAGTGTATCCGAGTTTTTGGTGTAGAATCTCCATTTACAAATGCTGACTTTAATTCTAAAAAAGAAGATGATTTAATAGATGTTTTATTTGATAACTTACAAAAAGCATATCAACAAAAAGTAGAAAAAATATGCGCAGTTGTATTTAAAGAAATTAGAGATGTATTTACTAACCCAAATAATTCGTTTATTAATATTGCTTTACCTTTTACCGATGGTATTAAAGGTTTACAAATTATAACCGAACTTCGTAAAGGATACGATACAAAAGGAAGAGAAGCCTTTGCAAATTTTGAAAAAAGCGTAGTATTGTTAATGATTGATGAAGCATGGAAAGAGCATTTACGCGAGTTAGATGATTTAAAACAAGCAGTACAAAATGCATCGTTAGAACAAAAAGACCCTTTAGTTATATACAAATTAGAATCGTTTAACTTGTTTAAAGAAATGATTATTAAAACAAATAAAGAAATTATTTCGTTTTTAATGAAGAGTTATTTACCAAGTGAAGATCCTAACAGCAACCAATCTGCCCAATTTACAAACGACGCGCCAGTTCAAAAGAAAGAGGTTTTAGTTGAAAGCAGAGATGAAAATGTGGTTGAAGAACAAAACGCAAAACAAAAACCTAAAACACAACCAATACGTGTAGAACCTAAAATTGGCCGTAACGATCCTTGCCCTTGTGGTAGCGGCAAAAAATACAAAAGTTGTCACGGTACTGGAGTTTAAAATTAATTTTAAAAATGCAAAAAGGTTGTAAAAAATACAACCTTTTTTTGTTTTCTATTAAATGTGTTTTTTATATTTTAATTCCAATTACAAGTACATCATCAACTTGCTCTATAGCCCCTTTCCAGTCATTAAAGCTGTTTTCTAGATTTTGATGTTGTTGGTTAAGGTCTAATTTTGTGTTTTGTAAAATATAGTTTTTAAAGTTTTTATATTTTAATTTTTTACCCGATTCGCCACCAAATTGGTCGGCATAACCATCTGTAAAAGCATAAATAATATCGCCTTTTTGTAAAGTTAATTTAGTATTTGTAAATGAAACATCATTTTTATGACCATTTCCTACTGGCATTCTATCAGATGTTTGTTCTATTAATTCGCCATTTCTTATTAAAAGAATAGGGTTGTAAGCACAGGCAAATTCTAATGAGTTGTTTTCAAAATCAAAACACAATAAGCTACAATCCATACCATCTTTTCCACCATCTTTACTTCCATCTTCGGCTAAACTATTAATTAAACGATTTCGTATATAATTTAAAATTTCTGAAGGATGTTGCAATTGTTTTTCGTTAATTGCTTCGTTTAAATAACTAATGTTTAATAAACTCATAAAAGCCCCTGGTACACCATGTCCTGTACTATCAGCAATTATTAAATAAAATTTATTGTTTTGATTTGTAGCCCAATAAAAATCGCCGCTAACAATATCTTTAGGGTTAAAATACACAAAGTAATTTTGTAAATTTTTATCTAATAATGTTTTTGTTGCTAATAATGCATTTTGTATTCGCCTAGCATATAAAATAGAGTCTATAATTTCTTTTTGTTTTTCTTCTACAATATGTTTTTGGTGTTCAACTTCTTTTGCTTTTTCTTGTATTTCAGAAGTACGTTCTTCAATAACTTTTTCTAATTTTTGTTGTTTTAAAATTAAACTTTGTTCTCGTTTTTTAATAAATAAATAAATAATACAAATTGTAATTAAAATAATTGAAATAATAAACCACCAGGTTTTATAAAATGGTTTGTTTATTGTAAAATTAATTTGGTAAACCTTGCTGGTAATTCCATAGGCATTTATACATTTAACTTGTAATGTGTAATTACCTGAGTTTAAATTTTGAAATGATATTTTATTTGAAAGCTCATTATTTTTCCATGCTGTGTCTATTTCTAATAATCTGTATTTGTATTTATCTGGTGATGGATTTACAATATCAGAAGATGCGAATAAAAAAGTTAAATTATTTTCGTTACTACTTAACTGAGTTTTACCAGAGATTAAATTTTCATAAAAATTGTCTGTCCTTATAGAATCGTTAACAAATAAATTATAACAGTTTACAGTTGGAGTATTACTTGGTAGTTGATTGTTCTTATAATCTACCATTACTAAGCCTCTAATTGTTGCAAGATAAATGTATTTATCATCAAAAGTAGGCTCATCAAAGTGTGTATTTACATTAATAGATTCGAATTGAAAATTTTGTTTTTTATCAAACGCATTAAGCAACTTGGTATCGAAATTATATGAATAAATTGTTGTTGGAGATGTAAACCATAATACATTTTGATTAACCTTGATAACGTTTGTAATTGAAATTGTATCTAACCCAAAATCTTTATTTTTATAATTAACTGTTAATTTGTTATAGTCAATTTCATATATGCCTTTATGCGTTGCAATCCAAATTAAATTTTTATGGTTATGAGTTGTAGCAAAAATTTTTAATAAAGGTATTTTAACATCAGCGCTATCGTGCGATTGAAAGAGGGTTTCTTTTTTGTTTTTAAGGTCAAGTAAAGTTAAACCTGAAGGAAAATTTCCATATTTTCCATTACTAAATAAAAATTTATTATTACCTAAATTAATGGATAGATTGTAATAGGTAGCATTTTTCTTTTTAAGTTGGTATAAAGTATCAAATTTATTTGTGTTAAAATTAAATTTACTAAAATTTTCATATTTAAAAACTTGCGCATATAACTCTGATGTAGTATCGTGTTTAAATAAAAACTCCCAAATAGGGTAAGCTTTATTGCCTTGATAAATTTGTTTATTTGTTTTTAAATCGTAACCCACCATGAATAGTTCACCTGAGTTTAATTTAGTATGTGCTAAACAATATAATTTATTATCGTAAATTTTAAACCTATTTAAAGCTGATTGAAAAGTGTTTTTATCTGCTGGATGATTAAAATGTATTGGGCTTAAGTTACTATCTTTAACAGTTGAATAAACAGAAACACCATATTTATTAGCCATGTAAAGTTTACCTTTATTATCGCTATTCATTTGTTCTATTGGAACAATTCTGCTTGACGCATCAGTGTTTTCAACGTTTAAAGAGCTCCATGTTCTAAAAATAAAATTTTGAGAGTATTTAAAATGTATTTGAAAATTATTGTTACCTGTAAATGCCCAAATGTTACCTAAATTATCGGTATTAATAAACCTTATACTATTGTTAGAAATTGTTGTATAATCATCTAGATTATTAATGTGTGATAATGTTTTGTGAGAAGTCATATTAATAATTAAAATACCACTGTTTGCGGTTCCACACCACATATTCCCATAATCGTCGAACGTGTAATTTAATACATTATCTAAATTAACATACTCGCCAATTGTGTATTTTTTTGAACTAATTCGTTTTGCTATTTTATTTTTAAAATCTAAAAAAACTAAGCCACTGTATGTGCCAAACCAAAAGTTTTCATTTTTATCTTTGTAAACAAAATGGCAAATGGTTAAGTTTCTTAAAATTGTATTTAATTCATTTACATTGGTTGTTTTATCAAATTCATTTGTTATAAATGGTTTTACTGTATTAGTTTTAATGTTATAGATAATTGGCAGCATTTTTCGTGTATTATCTTCTTGAAAATTTATAATTAAATATTCATCACCTTGTAAGTGCAACATTTTACGGGTAACATTTGTTTCAAACCAATATTTTGCTCCTTTTGGTTTTGATTCAACATTTATTATTTCAAAATTTGTTCTTTCTTTATTAAATTTTATTAAACCTCCACCCCAAGAAGTAATGTACATTTCACCTTTATCGCCAATTTCGTAGTAGGCGGCAGGAATACAATCTGGAAACGATTTTTTATTTGCTGTATCGTGTTTAAAGTGTGTAATTTTTTTAGTGTTTACTTGCAGTCTTGATAGTGCTCCAACATTTTCATATCCAAACCATAAATCGCCTTTGTTATCTTCGTAAATTGTATGAACTTGTTTTGATAAGAGTACACTATCATTACCATACCCTTTTAAAATGTATTTTACATATTGGCCATTAAAAATACCAATTCCAACATCTGTTACAATAAAATAACCGCCATTTCTACAAGGTGTGGTTGAAGCATAATATTTCACATTGTAATTTTCAAAATCAAACCTTTGAAATTTTGGTTGGAAAGTAATTTGAGAAAATAAATTTGATGTAATTAGAGATAAAAATGCAAAATAAAATATGCAGTTTAACTTATTTAAAGTTATAGTTTTAGTATTAAGAAATTGTAACAAAAGCAACATTTAAATTTAAATAATTTATTTTAATTTCAAAGTTAAATTATAATTAAATTTTAAAAATGAATAGTAGGCGAAATTTTATTTCTTTAGTTTCTTTTCTAGGTGTTTCTACATTACTTTTAAAAGGTAATACATATCAAAAAATAATAAGTAATAATGAAAAAATTTTACCTAAGGTATTAAAAAAAGGCAACAAAGTTGCTGTTACCGCACCAGCAGGTGCAGTTTGGGATGTAAAACAAATAAATGTGTTTAGTGATATTTTAAAAAATTTTGGTTTTGAAGTAGTGCTTGGAAATTCACTTAATTTAAAATATGGTTATTTTGCAGGAACAGATGAACAAAGGGCAAACGAACTAAATAGTTTTTTTAAAGATAAAACTATCGATGCCATTTTTTGTATGAAAGGTGGCTGGGGGTGCGCAAGGATTTTAGATTTAATTGATTATGAAAATATAAAACAAAATCCAAAAGTATTAATTGGATTTAGTGATATAACATCTTTACTTATTGCAATAACTCATAAAACTGGATTAATTACCTTTCATGGTCCAGTTGGAAACTCGGGTTGGAATGAGTTTACATCAACTGTTTTTAAAAACATTTGTGTTGATGGGCAAGCAATTACATACCCAGAAAACCCATTAAGTGAAAACAAAATAAATATAATTAAACATGGTATAGCTACGGGCGAACTTTTAGGAGGAAATTTAACTGTACTAACAAGTATGATTGGAAGTAATTATTTACCCGATTTTAAAAACAAAATTTTATTTTTAGAAGAAGCAAAAGAAGAACCTTATAGTATTGATAGAATGTTAACTCAACTAAAATTAGCTGGTGTTTTTGATAATGTTAATGCAATATTATTTGGAAAATGCAATAAATGTGTTGCCGAAGAACCAGAAAAGGCTTTTACTACTGAGCAAGTGTTTGAACAACATTTTAGTAATTTAAAAATACCTGTTGTTACTAATTTAATGATTGGTCATATAGAAAATAAAATAACCCTACCTATTGGTGCGTTGGCTACAATTGATACTAAACAAGGAATTTTAAAATTGAATAATAAAGTAGTGAATTTAAATTAAAATAAATTAAGCTTTACCAGTTGGGCCCGTAAACTGCATGGCCATGTTTTGGTCAAGGTCTTTTATTTTGCCATTCATGCTTTCATATTTATTTAAATTATCAATTAATGCTTTTGCAAGTCTTTTAGCATGTTGTGGAGTTAAAATAATTCTTGATTTTACTCGCGCTTTAGGAACACCAGGAAGTAATTTTATGAAATCAATTATAAACTCGCTGTTTGAGTGTGTAATAATAGCTAAATTAGAATATATTCCTTCAGCAATTTCTTCGCTTAATTCAATATCTAATTGTTGTGGTTGATTAATTTGTTCTTCCATAATTAATTAAAATAGTGTTTCATTTGATCATTAATTTTTTTTGCTTCAATACCAGCTAGTTCATCAAAATTTTTATTGTTACCTGCATAAATAATGTTTCTACTTAAATTTATAAGTAATCCAATATCTTTATTTAAACCGTATTTACATACTTCTTCTAAACTTCCGCCTTGTGCGCCAACACCTGGTACTAATAAAAAATGATTTGGAATTAATTGTCTAATTTCGGTAAGCATACTTGCCTTAGTAGCGCCAATTACAAACATCATGTTGTTTTCATTTCCCCAATTGGCACAGGTTTCAATTACCTTTAAATATAAGGCCTTGTTATTTATAATTAGTTGTTGAAAATCTGAAGCGCCTTCGTTACTTGTTAATCCCAATACAATTGCCCATTTGTTTTCAAATTCTAAAAATGGTTTTACCGAATCTTTTCCCATATAAGGAGCAATAGTAATTGCATCTGCATTTAATCTGTTAAAAAAAGCTTTTGCATACATTGTACTAGTGTTACCAATATCTCCTCTTTTTGCATCTGCAATTAAAAAATGATCTGGGTAATTTAATTTAATGTATTTAATTGTTTTTTCTAAACTTTCAAATCCACTTACCCCATAGGCTTCGTAAAACGCAGTGTTTGGCTTAAATGCTACACAATATGGAGCTGTGGCATCTATAATTAATTTGTTAAATAAGTAAATTGTATCTTCATCGTCTTCAATTATATGTTTTGGTATTTTAGTAACATCGGGGTCTAAGCCAACACATAAAAAAGATTTTTTTAATTTAATTTGTTCTATAAGTTTTTCTCTTGTCATTTAATTTTTTGTTAGTTTATCTAAACAATTTTCTATTAATATTTCTACACTTTTTTTATAATCGTTTGTAAATTCTTTTCTTACTCTGTTAGCAATTATTACACACACTGTTAAACAGTTATGATTAAGTAATTTACCTAATCCATAAAGCGCACTTGTTTCCATTTCAAAGTTTGTAATTTTTAATCCGTTATAATTAAAATTAGTTAAACAATCGTTTAAGTTTGGTAATGCACTTTTTAATTTAATTTGCCTGCCTTGTGGGCCATAAAACCCTGGAGCTGTAGCTGTAATTCCAACAAAATTATTTTCTTTAAATTGGTTTAATAGTTTATCAGATGCCGAAACGCAGTAGGGGTAAGGTAAATTTTGCAACCAACCTGTTTGATTAATAAAAGCTTCACTAATTGCTTTATCAGAAACGTTTTCCCAACCATCATAAAAATTTAACAAGCCATCTAACCCTATACCATGTGAGCTAACAACTAAGCCATTAACTGGTATGTTTTCTTGCAAAGCGCCACTTGTTCCTAATCTAATAATATTTAATTTACGTTGAGTTGCGTTAAGTGTACGGGTTATTGGATTAATATTTACAGCAGCATCAAGTTCGTTCATCACAATATCAATATTATCTGTTCCTATTCCTGTACTTAATACTGTAACTCGCTTACCGTTATAAAGTCCTGTATGAGTTACAAACTCTCTGTGTTCGGTTTTAAATTCTATTTTAGAAAAATGAGAGGAAATTTGAGCAACACGGTGTTGGTCGCCAACAACAATAACATCATCGGCAACATCGTCAGCTAGTAAATTTATGTGATAAACTCTGTTTTCTTTTGTAAGTATTAATTCTGTTTCGGCAAATTGCGTCATATTTTTAATCTATTTTTTGTGGTTTAAATACACCCATTTTAACCAACTCTTCTAATAACATTCTTTTATTTTGATATATTGCTGTAATAAATGCGTCTTTTTGTCCAGCTTCAATTACTTTTTTGTTATGTTTTAAAGCTTCATTAAGTTTAGTAAATTTGCCGCCAATGGTTACACGCGTAATACCATCAACAAGTAAAAGTGTTTCAATTTTACCACATTTTTTTAAGTATGGAAAATTCATTGCTTTTGGATATCTTAATGCTGCAATTTGAACTCTAAATTGTATGCCTTTATCTCCAACATCAATATCACCATTATCTTTTGCAAAACTTAAACTTGTTGCTTGTGCAATGTTATTAGGTATAAATGTTGTACTTGTTACACTATTGGGTTTAATTGTGTTACTTGTAATTGCTGTTGTTTGACTAATAACAGTTGTTGTGTTAGTTGTTACAACTGTTGGTGTTGCTATGTTGTCAAAATCAACATCTAAATTTTCTTCTTTATATTCTGATAAATTTGTAACATCAAAATCAAACTCTTTTAAATTGCCTTTGTCATCTTTAAATGTAAATTTATATTTCTCGCCAGGAGGAACAGTTACTAAAAATTCGCCAGTTGAAGGATTAGAGTAATACGTTTTAAAAACTTTACCGTTTTGAGATGTAACAATTATCTGATTTTTTGAAGCAACACCAATAGAGTTTCGTTTTGTTTTACCTTTAACTAATAATAATACAGGTTTCATCCCTTCAAACTTTGTATCTATTAAATAAATGTCTTTTAAACCTTGCCCATCTTTTTTAGCACTACTGTAATAAGCTCTTTCGCCGTTTGCCGATACTACAAAATATAAATCATCATCTGAACTGTTAATTGGATATCCTAAATGTTGTACTTTTTTAAATGTACTATCTTTCATGCTTAGTGTTGATCTAAAAATATCATATCCACCCATGCTATTTCTTCCTTTCGAGCTAAAAAATAAGGTTATTCCATCGGGGTGTATAAATGGAGAATCTTCATCGTAAGCCGTGTTTATACTATCGCCTAAATTTACAATGTTTCCCCAACTACTATCTGGCAATAAAGTTGCTTTGTAAATATCAATTCCTCCATATCCGCCACTTCTATCGCTTGTAAAATACAATGTTTGCCCATCTGGACTTAAAGAACAATGGCCTTCGTAAGCATAGCTATTAACAAATCCTTTTAATTTTTTTGGTGTTGAAAAAACCTCTCCTTTTATTTGAGATTGATACAAATCGCCATGATCATCAGCTGTATTTCTATATAAAAATAATGTTTGACCATCTAAACTTAAAGACACACAAGCATCATGCGCATTTGTATTAATGCTATCTAATGGTTCAGGAACTGTATAATTATTTTTTATTTTTTTGGAAATGTAAATGTCTTCGTTATATGCACCCATTGGATCTGGTGATAAAAATGCATTTAATCTACCTCCTTTACTTTTTACACCTCTATAAGTAAATACCATTAAATCTTCATTTGCATTAATTGCAGGAACATATTCTTCATCTGATGAATTAAGAGGCGTACCTAAATTTATAATTTTAGCACCTGTTGGTTTGCTAATATGATATTTTGCATTTGCAATGTAACGCTGTAACAATAAACCACTTTTTTTATCTTCAACACTTATTTTTTTTGCAGATAAATAATCTGTTATTAAACTTTCTGCTTCATCTAAATGATTAGTATAATGTGCTGCACGAGCAAGGTCGTATTTTATATTATCTATTTTTTTGTTTTTTGTATAAAGTTCTGATAAAAATTCGTAGGCTTTATGATGTTTATCTGAGCGTGATAAAGCACAAATACCGTAAGCATATTTTAAATATTGCTCGTTTGGATGATTGTTTTGAAGACTTTCAAAGATAGGAAAGGCCAACAAGTAATTTTTTTCTTCGTATAAAAGTAAGGCATTGTTTAAACTGTCTTTTTCGCTTGCACGCCATTTACGAGTATTTAGTTCTTGAGAAAATAAATTTGAACTAATTAAAAACAATAAAATTATTAAGTTTTTTTGCATAATTAATGATGATACTAATATAAGGATTTATTTTTTGAATTTTTAATAATAACTGAATTATTCTTATTAGTAAAATGCGGTTAAAATAATGTTATTACTTACGTTTCTTCTATATAAATTCTTATATCCAAGCATTTTTAACGACGAATCAATTTGATTTCTATCAGTTTTATTTGCAAAGGTTTGAAAAAATAAAATAGATTTATTTTTATGTGTTATTAATTGTTTTAATTCGTAATTATTTTCAATTATAAAAATATTTTCTGCTTTTAATTTATCATTGTTTTTCCAATTTTGATTTAAATAACCATTGTAATTGTAATAATAATAAAATAAAGATTGTATATCGTGTGTTTGAAGTATAATTGCTGGTGAATGTTGTTTTTGAACTATTTTTGTAATATTGGCAGCCATTCTGTAATCCATTTGTCTTGATTTTCCAAACTCAATTTTTGTAAATGAAAAAACAGAAATTATTAAACAAGTAATTGCAAATAAATGATTATGATTTATTAGAGCTATAATTGATAATAATATAAACGGAGTTGTAAATATTAAGTATCTTTCATTAAAAACATTTGTTAATAAACCTAAGCCGTATAGCAAACTAATACAAATTATAGGTGTAAAAATTAGATAATATTCAAACTTTACATTTATCTTATCTTTAATTTGGAATTTATACGTAGTAAATATTTTAAAAAGAATTAATACTACAATTGCAATAAAAATTATTTTATCTATGTATAAATTACTAATAGCACTTTGCAAATCATAAAAATTACTTAATGGTACATTTTGTTTTTGACTACTCATTTCATGAGACATAAATAAAACTTTGTATTGTTTTTTTGTAAAACGTAATAAAACTAATAGTATTGATGTGCTGTAAATTGCTATTATATGCGAAAATTTTACTCTTATTACTAATAAAACAAATATAAATTGGCAAAAAAGAATTAACCCTGCTATATAGTGCGTGTAAAAAATTAAAAAATTAAGTAAACCAAGTATAATACAATTTAAAAAGGTTTGATTTTTAATGTAATAATAGGTGTAAAATATATTAGAAATTACTAAAAATATTAATAACGAATAACACCTTGCCTCTTGTGCATAGTAAAATAAAAAATGATGTGAAATAAAAACAATTGATATAGAAATTGCTTTATAAAAGTTGAAAAATTTATTTGAAAATAAAAATAATACAACTCCTGTTAAAGCACTAAAAAAAGCACTCATAGAGCGCAATGCAATTTCTGTTTTACCAAAAAATTTTGACCATATCCAAAGTGCATAATGGTAAAAAGGCGGATTTTTATCCCATTCTGCTTCGTGTTTTATATGTCCCCAAAAAAGTTGTGTGTCGTTGCAGCTTATAATTTCATCGTACCATAAACTACTACTACCAATATGGATTAATTTAAGAATAAAATTTGCAACAAAAATTACAAAAGCAATTAAAAGAATTTGTTTTTTTGATATGTTCATTACATTAATTTATGTTTTTATTCTGTAACAATAATTTTTGAAGTGTAATTGTTTAGTGTAATTAAATAAATGCCTGGTGTTAATTGTAAGTTTAAATTTACTTCGTTTAATTGTGTTGAACCACTTTGAATAATTTGGCCAATTTGATTTGAAATGGTGTAATTTACCTTGTCAAAATTTGTATTATTAAAAATTATTTTGTTATCTAAATAATAAGGGTTGTAAATAGAAACATTTTTTGAATTTTCATGTATTCCAACAATGCTTGTTGCGCCAACTAATCCATTATCTATCTTAATAAATAAAATATCTTCACTTAAGTTTCCGCTATATCCTTTAGTATATCCAACCATAGCATACCCATTATCATAAGTAGAAATTACTTCATAAGCTTCGTCCATTTGTGTTGAAACATAAGTGGTTGAATTAACCCAATTCATATTTAAATCGGCAAGTAAAGGTTGAGCCTCTATCGAAAATCCAGGTTTATATACACTTCTCGAAAACATTAAATCAGTACCACTATGTTGTTTTGCTACAGATAAATATTTATCATCGTTACCTGCGCCACTATAAATAACCTCAGATATTAATCCGCCATTTGTATTTCTTTTTGAAGCTATACAATTATTTGTGTGTAAATTAGTAGAACTTGTATCTACAGAGCCACAAATTATTAATTCATTTAGTGGATTTATAACCATATCGTAACTCTTATCTTCTTTATTTGGCTTCCCAACATTTGCCGAAGTTATAGAATCGCCAGACATGTTAACTGCAAAAAGCCAAGCATCTCCTTTTGTATCTCCTAAACTTTTAGTGTTACCAGCAAGATAATTTAATCCGTTGGTAGATTGTGTTACGGCCACTAATTCATCATCTTCTTTTCCACCATAATACTTTTGCCATAATAAATTCCCACTTAAATCGTATTTTAAAATTAAACCATCTTTATTACCGTATCCAAAACTATATGTGCTTCCACAAACTACAATATTGCCATCGGCTGCAATAATTACATCATTTCCAAAGTCCCAATCTAAACCACCAAAACTTTTTAACCATAATTGATTTCCAAATTTATCTGTTCTTATCGTTAATACATCGTAACCGCCTGCACCATAAGATGAAGTATAACCTGTAATTACAAAGCCACCATCGGATAATAAAGCAATAGATTTACCAACATCTTGATTAAAACCACCAAATGTTTTTTGCCATAAAAACTGACCCATACTATCAATTTTCATTAAAAAGAAATCACTTCCATTATCACCGTAACTAGTACTGCTTCCAATAATAATGTAATTAGAATCTAAAGTTTGTTTTAAGCCATATCCTATATCTACTCCACTTCCTCCATATTTACTGTAAAATTTTTTAGGTGGTTGTGCATTTAATTTTATCACAAAAATTAAACTCAGAAAATATATGATGTAATTTTTCATCTTATTTTAATTTTTTTGCTAAGCTTATAAAAATGCCCTGTCCACTTGTGTATTTAGGTATTATTAAACCTTGTAGATGATTGCTTCCTAATTTAAAATACCAGTTTTTACTTTCGTATGCAACCGATGCGCCAAAACCTGCTCTTACATAACCACCGTAACCAACATGTAAACAAAAAGTAAATTTGTTTTTAATAAATTCGGGTTCAATAAATAAATAGGGTTTATAATTAGCGTTAAAAATGTGCCTAAATCCAAAGTTTGTAACCCAGTTTTTGTTCCAAATTATTTTATTAATAATAACTAAGTTGGTGGGTATGTTAACATTAAAGTTTTCTTGCCTAGCATTGGTAAGACTTAACGCAATACTATCCGTTTTAATTTTATTTAAAGTACTATCTTTTAAATCAAAAATATTATCAACTGTATAACCACTAAATTTAAATGTACTATCGCTGCTATATTGCACACTGTTATTACGCCAATGTATAAAACCAATATTATTAGCATTTACAATTAATATACTTTTTTGGCCAAATTTACTTTTGTAGGGTGTTTCAAAAAAAAGGTCGGTACTTGCACCAATACCATTAAAGCTAGTTAAGTTTTTATTATTGGTATCGCTTATTGCTAAATTAAATTTAGAATTAAATACGAGTTCGCTTCCATCTGCCGAAGTAAATAAACTCGAATTTTTATTTGTTTTTATAAAAAATAATTGTTCACCTTTAATAAAAGATAATGAAACTCCAATTTTTGCAACCGAATCAACACTATGCATTATTGCACCAAACTTTATTTCTTGAAAACGTAAAGCATTAACATTACAAAAAGCTAAATCGGCTGTTTTGCCTTTGTACATTTGGTTGCCGTAAAACATTAAATTAAAAAAATCTTTGGTGTAAGTTGCATTTAGTATTTCTTGATTTTTAAATCCAATTAAAAAATCGTGTTTTTTACCTCCTTTAATAAAAGCATTTACGTTATAATTTAAGTTTACACCAAAATTATTATACCCTCTTAAATATTTTGCACTTTGCGCTTTATCATTATTTGATATATAACCTCCAAATAAAAGTTTATTAATTAAAATTTGGTTTGTGCCATTGCTTCCTGCGTCATATTCAGCATCAACACTTACACTGCGTTTTACGTTTCTATAATTAATAAATTCTGTATTGTATTGTGCTTTTACAAGCAAAATAGTAAAGCAAAACAAAAACGATATGTATTTTTTTAAGTTCAAATTAATTTCGTTTTATGTTATAATTTATTTCTGCAATAAAATTTACATCAATTTCATAAGTATCAAAAAATTTAATGTCGGGTGGGTTAGGAGGCATTATAAATGTAGTTTTTACTTTAAACTTTTTTGTATCGCGTAATTTTTCGAGCTTTTGTTTTGATAAATTTACGTTTATGCGCGAATTTGTTGGTTGTGTTACAATGTTTAATGAATTTATTTGACCACCAGCAATTGTATTAGCATTTATGTCCATTAACGAATCAATAACTTGATCGGCACTATTTAACATGTACGCTTGAATTTTAGCACTAAACGGATATCCATTTAATGCAGTTAGTATTAAATTTGCTGAATTTACATTATCCAATTGTTTGGTTTTACTAAAATCTACTTCAGATATGGATTGAAGATGAAAAGCCGAAGCTTTAAATTGCATTGGAATATCAATATCTGCAATAACATTAAGCCCATTTCCGTATTGCGCAAAATCTTTATAACCACTAATGTTGCCAAAAGGGTTAACATTTACTTCGCCTTCGTAAACTAATTTTTGAGGTAATAAAGATATAAAAGGTAAAATGTTGCTATTACTAGGATTTAAAGAAACTGTTTTTACAGTAGGATAAACATTTGCTCCAATTTTTGAAGCTCTGTTTATATTTATATTATTTAATTGATTTGTAGATAATGCAACAACAGAAGTTCCGTTAATAGATTGTATGTTTTGAAGTTTGCCAGTAAACTCAACACCAAAACCGTTTATAATTTTAAAATTAAGTTTAGCATCGCTTAACATTAAATTTGATGCAGAAAATGTATTAAAAATATCTAGATCTGTTGTATCCTTATCAATATCTACAGTTTGTTGCCCAAAGTAACCCTCGGCATATTGCGGAATAATATCTTCGTAGCTAATGTTTAATTTAACTCCTTGACCAAATGTTGCAGTAACCGTACTTGCATTAGGGTTAACATTTACAGTATAAGCTTGTACAATTGTATTGTAAACATTTCCGCTTAGTCCACGCATATTAAAATTATACCCACTTAAGTCGTACGATTTAATTAAAGAGTTTATTCCAGGGGGTACAGTTTCATTAATTGTGTATGGCATGCCATATTTAGTAACACCAGGTAATTTGTAAACTAAATCTAAGGGTTGAGTTAAATCGTTACTGTATTTAATGTTTATTATTCCTTTTTTAACATCAAAAGTGCTAATTTTCACGCCGTTAGTTATATTAAATTCTAGTTCAGTTGGCGGAAAAAAGGTTAAAGATTGGCCAGGAGTAAGTGTTGTAGGAAAAACAACGCTAAATGTTTGAACAATACTTGTATCTGGTAATTTAAGAATAGAATCTAATTGCAAAGCAGTTAACGTACGCGAAACGCTAATATGAATTAAACCATTGTTATCACTAGAAAAAATAGAATCTCCTAAAAAATTTTTAATGTTAAGTTTACTGTTTACGATAGGTAAAACAACATCTGTATCCCAATTTGCAGTTGTTGGTTTTCTGCATGAGAAGAAAATGTTTATTGCAATAATTAATAAACCACAAAGTATTTTTACCTTCATTATTTACAAATATAGTATATTATCTTATTTATTTTCTTTAAAAATAAGCTAAAGTTTATAGTTTTTTAATGTTGATTTTTTGTCTAAATAGGTTAAAATACATTAAAAATTAAAGATAAAATATTGTACATTTGCTAAACTTATAATGAATTTAGGAATTCGTTTTTTTATCTCATGGATACTTACTGCTTTAGTAATGTTTACACTTTTTTACTATTGGCATGGTGTTATTTTAAACGATTTTAAACGATTAAATTTTCCATTAACAGTTTTTATAGTATTTGCATCTATTACCTATTTAATTTTAGGAGCAGGCATGTATTTTTTATTCGAATCTAGCTTATTAAAGTACTTTCACAATTTTTTTGTTAGAGGTTTAATTACTGGAGTAATTGGTGGTATTTCTTTATTTATGATTGTTACAGTTATTAATATTAGTTTAACAAAAGATTTAAACCCCACTCATTTATTAATAGATTGCTCGTGGCAAATTGCAGAACAAACAATAGGCGCAATTATATTAGTATTGCTTAAAGTTTTTATAAGAGATAAAGTACCTGTAGAAGACTAAAATATAACTTATGGTAAAAGCTATCACAAAAAACATAGAAGTAAGTGTTGATTGTAAATACCAGTCTATTCAAAGTAATCCTAAAGAAAATTTATATTTTTTTATTTATAAAATTACTATAGTAAATAAAAGTGATTATACTGTTAAACTTCTTAAACGCCATTGGGAAATTGCCGACTCTAACGGAGATAAACGTAAGGTTGATGGCGAAGGTGTAGTTGGAGAAACACCAACAATTAAGGTAGGTGATCAATTTCAATACACAAGCGGTTGTAATTTGCAAACAGAAATTGGATATATGGAAGGTTTTTACACAATGAAAAGATTAGTAGATAATGAACTGTTTAATATAGAGATACCACGTTTTAAATTAATAGTTCCAGCAAAATTAAATTAATTTTTGCCTTTATGTTTATTGATAAGAAGAGACTAAAACTATAACAACTCCTTTACTTCAATTTTAAAAAATTTTGCAATTTTATACAATGTATTATAGGTTACATTTAGCCTTCCCCTTTCTAACCTACTTAATGTGCTAATATCAATATCAATTTCATAACATACATCTATCTGCGAAAGTCCATTTTTTTTACGTAATAAAACAATTTTATCACCTAGTTTTTTTAAACTATCTTTTTCATTAGGATATTTCACCCAACAAAAATTTAACAAATAAAATTTGTTAATGTAGGATTATAATCCTATATTTGTTATATATGCAATTTATTTGTAAATTAGTTATATGAAAAAAACAATAATTACATATTTATTTTTTGTATTAACGCTTAAACTAATTGCACAACAAAACCTTGTTACTAACGGAGGATTTGAAAACATGATAAGTTGTCCCACAGGAGCAGGAGAAATACAACAGGTAGTAGGCTGGAATGCCTTTAGAGGAAGTCCTGATTATTTTAATTCCTGTGCTTCTCAAGGTTCTGGGTTTAGTGTCCCAAATACTGTGATTGGATTTCAAAATGCTGCAAGCGGAAATGCTTACGCTGGATTTTATTCCTATTTTCCTTCCTCTGGTCAACCAAGGGAGTGTCTTGGTTCAGCTCTAACATCCCCTTTGGTTATTGGAACAAAATATTTTGTGAATTTCAAAGTGAATTTATGTCAAATAGATTCTTTATCATTAAGTAACTGTGCAACCGACCATATTGGCACGTTATTTTCCACAAATCAATTTAGTTTTAGCTCACCAGTTTCAATTAATAATTTTGCCCAAGTTTATTCGACCTCAATTATTTCAGATACCGTCAACTGGACTACAATAAAAGGCTCTTTCATAGCTGATTCAGCTTATCAATACTTTTCAATTGGAAATTTTTTTGATGACATATCTACTAATAAGGCTTACTTTTTTTCATCTTCGACCTATGCTGCATACTATTTTGTTGATGACATTTGTGTTTCAACTGATTCAATATTTACAGAGACTTGGACTAACATTAAGGAAATAAAGGACAATTCTTTGGTTCGTGTTTACCCTAATCCGTGTAAAGATATTGTCATTGTTGATTTGAAAGAAAAATTCAATGTTCCTTTAATTCTTACAATTTACAATTCTTTAGGACAAGTTGTATATATAAAACAATCCGCTAATGAAGAACAGATAACATTAAACTTGAGTGGCTTACCCTCTGGTGTTTTTCTTTTAACATTATCTAATCCTAATGAACATATTTTTAAAGAAGAAAAAATTATAATAGAACAGAAATAAAAACTCACATAAACCCGATAAATATGAAAATAAAAAAATCTCAACTATTTAAAATGCAGCTATTGTTATTTATGTTGTTTGTTTTTTCTTCAACTCAAGCTCAACGTTGGAGACTGGGAGGTAACAGCAACTTACCAGCCGCAGATGATATTACAGCTCCTGGGGCAAATCAATTAGGCTCTCAAGCTGGTTTTAATGTTCCTATTAACTTTATCACCAACGGCTTTCAAAGAATAACAGTTAACCACTTACAATTTGGTATGCCATTAGTTCCATTTTCTTTACCTCCATTTAACAACTTAAATACATTATCAGGGTTTAGATTAACACGCATAGGTTTAAGCTACGATGGAGCAAACCCTATAATCAATCCGGCATCATTATTACATTTAGGCGCAACTAACAGCAGTTCGGGGTTAAGAGATTGGATGGGCATAGGAATGTATGTAAGTATGGGAACAGATCATGCGTTTTTTGGACAAAGGTTTAAAAGTCCGGCAGATTTAACAGGAAGAACTAGCCTAACTGGAGGAGCAATTAATGGAATGAATGATAATTCAGATGCGGTAATAGGTTTTGGCGATAATGCCGTTGGCCCTGTAGGTGCAGGTACAGATAATTTAACTTTTATACATACAGATATAAATTTTAACGCCAACGTTAATGGTCCTAATTTTCAAAATAGCAGATACGGAAGAGAAATAATGCGAATAACCGGGATAGGCAATGTTGGTGTAGGTCCACTTTTTAATGATATTGCTCAACCTCAAAACATGCTACACATTAACAACAGCGTAAATTTACCAGCTTATCTTCAAATTACAAATGCAGCAGGAACAGGCCAAACTAATAATGATGGTTTTAATTTTGGCATAACTAATACGGGCATAGGCGAAATTATTCAAAAAGAAAATCAAGATTTTCGGTTTTATACAAATAACATTCAAAGAGCAGTAATTAAAAATAATGGTTTTATTGGAGTAAATACAAACGCACCAAATAATACTATGGAAATTGATGCGCAAGGAAGTAGTCCAATACCTTTATTGCCAAATGGAAGTAGTGGTTTAAGGTTTACAAGATTAACCGCAGCAAACACACCACAAGCAAATCCAGGTAACGGAGTTCTAACTGTAAATGCTAATGGAGATGTAATATACGCAAATATGCCACCTTTAATTACAGCCAACAACGGTATAATTATAACACCAGCCAATGTTATACAGTTAGGTAGTAATTGTAATACCTCTGGTGCAGTTCAAAAATCATTAGAAGGAATACAAAACAACAGGTATTTACATTTAAACGGGCATAATTTTATTTTTGGAGATGGTGGTAGAGTTGGAATTGGTATTCCCCCTGCAAATGGTGGCTTTCAATGCAACACAGTTGGTAATAAATTAGAGATTATTAGTACAGTAGGTAATCCATATTTTGGCACAGTAAATGGAGCAAGCGGATTAAGATTTAGGCTATTAACCAGTGCCGATATACCATTGGCTAATGGCACAAATAGTGTAGATGTTACAAAAGTATTATCGGTTGATGGCAATGGAGATGTTGTATTAGTAAATCCAACAACAAGTTTACAAGCCAATAACGGTTTGCAAGTTACTGCAAATACAGTACAGTTAGGCGGCGCATGTACCAATACAGCTGAAGTTTTAGCTTCACAATTATTAACTGATAGAAAAATACCATTAAACGGGCATAATTTAATATTTACATCATTTCCAACGCCAGGCAAAGGCAATGTTGGTTTTGGCGATTTTAACAATGCTCAATGCACACCCGGTAATTTAGTTGAAATTAGAAATAACCAATCAATCTCAAGTTCTACAAGCGGACTCCGTTTAACAGATTTAGCTGGGGCAACACCACTGGCAAGTAATAATCAAGTTTTAAGTATTAATGCCTCTGGCGATGTTATTTTAACTAATGCACCAACTAGTACAGGTAGTGGCTTTGGTAATATTTGTAGTGCTTTACAAAATCCATTAACAGGCGATTTTGAAATGCCAATGGCAACTAACAAATATTTATTTACCGGGCAAGGTTTAATTAATGCAACAGTTCAGCAAGATGTTGTAGGCATTGGTTATAATTGCGGTGTAACAAATTTTCCATCAGCAAAACTATCGGTATTAAATCAACAATCTGGAGGTCCCGTAACTGATGAAACTTATGCTGCTTACTTTACAAACAACAATGTAGGTAGTGGTACTAATTTAATTGGTGGTGCAGTTTATGGTAAATACACTACAGTTAATGCAAACCCATTTGCGCTTAATGCAGGCGGTATTTTTGAAGCTTATGGTACTAATAATACAATTGGTGTTTTAGGAAGAACAGCAAAATCTGTAGCTAATAACTCAAGTTTTGGAGGTATTGCTCGTAAAGTTGTTGGTGTAATGGGTGTATCAGATACAGTTGGTACATCTTTATTTGGCTTTATCCCTTCTAATTTTGGTGTGTATGGCTATGCCGAAAACGCAGCTAATTTAAATATTGGCGTTTATGGCGAAGTAACAGTTACTAGTGGTTTATGTGCTGGTGTATATGGTAAGGGTCCAATCTTTAATAGTGTTGGCTCCCCTGCTTATGCTGGTCATTTTGATGGTAATGTACATGTTTTAGGAAATGTTACACAAACATCTGACTTAATTCTAAAACAAAATATTGATACTATAAGCAATGCCTTAGCAATTATAAAGCAATTAAAACCACGCAAATTTGATTATAAAACTACAACTTACCCACAAATGAATTTACCTACAGGTAAACAATACGGTTTAATAGCACAAGATTTACAAACCGTAATGCCAGATTTAGTTCAACAAGCTACACACCCCGGTTTAAGTGTTGGCAGTACTACTTATGCTCCCTTAACATACTCAACTGTGGAATACATACAATTAATACCAGTATTAATACGAGCAGTACAACAATTAGAAAACAAATTACATGTTGCTGATAGTGTTAATGCTGTGCAAAATAATCAACTTACAGCATTAAGCAACAGTATTAATGCATGTTGTTCTAATTCAACAGTACGTTTAACGGGTATAAGTGGTGGCACTATTACACAACAAAACGTTAACTTAAGCGATGCAGATGTTATTGTGTTAAACCAAAACACACCAAACCCATTTGCTGAGCAAACAACCATTACTTATAATGTACCGGCTAAATATAAATTTGCACAAATTATTTTTAAAACCATTGAGGGTAAAATTATCCGTACTGTAGATATAACAACCAAAGGACAAGGCCAATTAAATGTGTTTGCAAACGATTTAAGCGCAGGCTTATACCTTTATACACTTATTGTTGATGGACAAGTTATTGACAGTAAAAAAATGGTAAAGGAGTAAAATTTTGATTTAAATAAAAGTTTTGGCAGAAGTTTAAACTATCATTAAAAAATAACGAAATAAAATTATTTTATTTTTAGGTTTAACATGTACACATAATTGTAAGACTGATAGAAAACATGGCTTTTGCGATAAAAAGAAGAAATTTGTGTTTTAAATTAATAGTCCCGGCAAAATTAAATTAATTTTTGCCTTTGATGATTATTGGAATAATGTGTTATTTTATAATAAACAGAGTTAATAATCTTTATCCACTTTGTTTTGTTAATTGAATTTATTGCGCAAGTGTTATTTCTACTAATCTCTAATTACTTTTATGCTAATGGCATATATTTCAGTTTTCGATATGTTAAAAATTGGTGTGGGTCCATCAAGCTCTCATACTCTTGGTCCTTGGCGTGCAGCCGAGCAGTTTTTAATTGAATTAAAAAATAAAAATGTATTTAATACTATTACAAAAGTAAATGTTCAATTATATGGCTCTTTATCTTTAACGGGTAAAGGTCATGCAACTGATAGCGCAGCTATGTTGGGTTTATTAGGGCAAAACCCCGTAACAATGCCGGTTAATAATATTCCTGTTTTATTAAACGAAATTAAAAATAGCAAAAAACTTAATTTAGCCAATCAAAAATTAATAGATTTTGAAATTGAAAAACAAATTATTTTTAATAAAAATTTTTTACCGTTTCACCCAAATGGCATAACGTTTGAGGCTTTTGAAAATGAAAATTTAATTTACACATCAACATTTTACTCAATAGGTGGAGGCTTTATTATTAAAGAAAACCCAGATGAAATAAAATCTACAGAAAACTCAATTAAATACCCATTTCCAATAGAAAATGCCGATGAACTTTTAAATTATTGTGTTACGCAAAATAAAAAAATATCAGAAATTGTATTTGCAAACGAGCTAACCGTTAGATCTGAAAATCAAATTAATGCTGATTTACTAAAAATATGGGACACCATGTTAGAGTGTATGTATATTGGTTGCCACACCGAAGGGATTTTACCTGGTGGATTAGAAGTAAAGCGCAGAGCATTTGACATTCATCAACATTTAAAGGGAGATTTGGTTTACAACAACCAGCACGAATGGTTATTAGCCATAAGAAAAACAGAAGTTAAGTTTAGAGCAATTTTAAAATGGGTAAGTTGTTTTGCGTTATCTGTTAACGAAGTAAATGCAAGTTTGGGAAGAGTAGTAACCGCACCAACAAACGGTAGTGCAGGAGTTATACCTGCAGTGTTAATGTACTACATGGTTATAGAAAATCATAATGCTACAAATGAACACGTAAAACAATTTTTGTTAGTAGCAGGCGAAATTGGAAGTATATTTAAAAAAGGAGCAACCATATCGGCTGCTATGGGTGGTTGCCAAGCCGAAATTGGCGTATCAAGCGCAATGGCCGCAGCAGCACTTTGCGAACTGTTAGGAGGTTCGCCACAACAATGTTTAATTGCTGCCGAAATTGCAATGGAGCATCATTTAGGTTTAACCTGCGACCCCGTTGGTGGTTTAGTGCAAATACCTTGTATTGAAAGAAATAGTATGGGAGCAATTAAAGCTATAAATGCGGCCGAATTAGCATTAGAAACAGATCCTAAAAACGTAAAAGTGCCTTTAGATAAAGTAATAAGTACTATGTGGGAAACCGCTAAAGATATGAACAGTAAGTATAAAGAAACAAGCACTGGTGGTTTAGCTATTAAAGTAAATAGTCCCGATTGTTAATTCTGTTATACTAAAATTTTTCACCTTCTAGTCTTGCAACAACTGCGCTTGCAACTGCATTTCCAACTACGTTAGTTGCACTACGGCCCATATCTAACAATTGGTCAACGGCAAGTAACAATAATAAACCTTCACCAGGAATTTTAAACATGGTTAACATACCCGCAATAACTACTAAAGATGCGCGAGGAACACCAGCCATGCCTTTACTGGTTACCAATAAAATTAACATCATTTTAATTTGGTCGGCAGTTGAAATATCAATACCATAACTTTGTGCAATAAAAACCGTTGCAAAAGTCATATACATTATGCTTCCATCTAAATTAAAACTATAACCTAAAGGCAAAACAAAACTTACAATACGGTTACTAATACCGTGTTTTTCAAGCGCTTCAATAGTTTTAGGCATAGCGCTTTCGCTACTTGCGGTACTAAAAGCTAATAAAATGGGTTCTTTAATGTCTTTTAAAAGTTTAAAGTAGTTTATTTTAAATAATAAACATATTAAAAATAATATACCAAATACAAATAAAACTAAGCCTGTAAAAAAACAAGCAATTAAATAAACATAACCGCTTAAAACATCTAAACCTTGTTGTATTACAACAGCTGTAATAGCGCCAAAAACACCAATAGGCGCAAAACTCATTACAAAGTTTGTTACTTTAAACATTACATGCGCTAAACTGTCAAAAGCTTTAATAATGGGTAAACCTATCGAACCTATACTTGCAGCGGCAACACCAAAAAATAATGCAAACACAACAATTGGTAAAATATCGTTTGCAGCCATAGATTTTATAATGCTTTCAGGAATAACATGGTCTATAAAATTTTTAGCATCTTGTGTATTAGCTTTAATACCGGTGCTGGCATTAACTTCGGGTAAATCTAAATGCATTACTGTACCTGGTTTAAATAAATTAACCATTATTAAGCCTAATGCCAATGCAATTAATGTGGCGCTTGTAAAATAAATCATTGTTTTTAATCCAATTCTTCCAACACTTTTAAAATCGCCAACTTTTGCAACCCCTAAAACTAATACGGCCAATACAAGAGGTGCAATAATCATTTTAATTAAATGCAAAAAAATATCGCTTAAAATTGAATAATAACCGGCAATTTTTTTCTTTTGAGCTTTTAAAAATTGTGTTTCTAGTTTTAAAAGTTCTGTTTTTGTAACAGTTTTTATTTTTTCGTTTTGTTGTTGGTTATAAAAGCGTTCAACATTTAATTTATTAGAAGTAATGCTTTTATTTATAATAAATCCTAAAATTATACCAACAAACATTGAGAGAATAATGAAAATAATAAGTTTGTTTTTTTTGAAATTCATGTTGGTAAAGTTATAAAAATAACCCAAAGTTAAGTTAATTATAAGTTATAGATTACTAAAACTCGTATGCACCAACGGTAACCAAGCTTGAGTTTCTATTGGTGCCAAGTAAATCTTGTGGTACTTTTATTACATCAAGCAAGGCCTTTGAGCCAGTAAAATTTTTCAAAAAATTATTTTGCCCGGTTTGCGGTTTAAAATTAAAACTTTCTTTAGCAATATAAGTAATAGTATTGCCTGTTTTAACTTCAATAAATCTGCTAACGTCGCTTAAATTTATTGTTGTTTTTAACCAACTATTACTAAACTGTAAACTTGGCGTATAGCTTGTATTTGTTTTTAAATCAATGTTTATTTCGTTATCTAATTTACCGTCAATAATACAGTTTCCAAAGTAACAACTATCCATAGGTAATACTAAATCTTCGTAATAGTTGTTAATATTTATGTTTGGTGTAGTTCTGGGTTTATCCCCTTTGTCAAAATAATTTGCAAATGTGCAATGTAAAAAAGTGTAATTACCACCAAACGAAATGTTTAAACCGTTGTCTTTACAATTACTAATTACATTATTATAGCCATAAATGTTATATGCAAAACTATACAATCCCCATAAACTCATGTTATGAATTTGCGTGTTAGTTATTTTTAATTTTCGGGGTTTGCTTAATGTTAATGTGCCTGTGTTTGATGTAAGTTCGGCTTGTACACCAACAAATCCATTTTTAATAATGGCATAATCAATTTCGTTTCCTGTGCTGCCTTCGTTAATCCATATTCTGTCCCATTGCCCAGGTTCGTTGTAAAATTCGGGCTCTGTTCTGGTGCTATTAAATGTAACTTCATTACCTAAGGCTCCCTTTATTTTTATTTCGCCATCGCTATAAACCCACAAGCCAGCTTTGTAACTCATAAAAAACTTTGCACCTGCGGGCACCATTAATTTTTGAGCACTATCAACAACTAAATAACCAAAAACAACATGAGGTTTATCTGTTTTTAAAGTAAAATTATTTCCCGAACCGGTTACGGCATTACTTAATTCGCCAATAATGCTATAAGATAAATAAGTTCCATCTTTAAACTTTATGGCCGAAGTAGGGCGGTGGTAATAAGCGTTTTGGCCCCATGCTTCGAGATTTACAATTTGGGTGTTGCCATTTATTTCAAAAATTAATTTATCTCTAATTATAAATGGTGTGTTAGGGTTTTGCGGATTAACATTTACTTGTACAAAAATGTACATACTGTCTTTAGCTGCAATTTCAATATCTTTAAAGTCTTTACCTTGTGCGCCATCAACATTTACAATAAATTGAGAGGAGTTACCACTCTCAAACCTAATAGATGAAATTTTTAGTTTATTAGAGTAGGGGTTAATTACTCTAAAATTACGAGTAGATGAGCCTAAGGTTGTAAAAACTGTATCAAAAAATACAGTATCTGTAGAAAAAGTAAGCTTTGCATCACTATCGGTTTTTATTTTATCTTTTTTACAAGACAATATAAACAATCCGAAAAACAATATAAATACAAGTTGCCTTATCACCTTGCAAATAACGGTTTTTTTTTGATTGTATTGTATTAATGTATTTAAAAAAATACTTTATTTTTTACTAACTTAAATAGTTAATTATTTTAAAAATAACATTATTAAAAATTAGTTAGATTTTAAAATAATTTTTTTAGAATCTATTACTGAATTATTAGTTTCTAATGAATAAATATAAATTCCTGCTGGTATTTGATCTTGCTCAATAAGTAATTCTGAAAAAGTATTATCTATTTTATATCGTTTAATTTCTTTACCTAATAAATCTTTAAGAATTATATTACCATAATTTACTCCATTAGGTAAACTAAATTTAATTGTTGTGTGATAAAAACTAGGATTAGGATAAACAACTAAATTGCTTTCATTTATGTCATTATTAATAGTTTTATCAAGATTTAAACCCGTAGTAAGTGAACAAGGTAAATTATACACTTTTGCGCTACCATTTTTATGTGAAAGTATTAATTTAGTGCCGTTAGGTGTGTTATAAATAGGTTTAAATTGGTTAGGAATATTTAATTTACAAAAAGGAGCAGAGCTGTCTGCTAATAATAAAGCTGTTCCAAATTCATCATAAACAGCAGTAAACCATCCTATACCTGTTGATACATACATAAATTCAATATTGTTATCACAATTAAATAGTTTTTCAGAAATATACAATGCGTCAAAGGCATACTGTGGTGTTGGTGTAGGTCCAATAGTACTACTCATAGGGAATGAATTGCAATTAATCGTTTTCCATAAAGAGTGATTAAGGTTGTAAAAATTAATAAAACGATTTCCAGCAACATCACTTTTTAATACATATTTAATACCTGAAACTTCTAAGTTTACCATATAAAGTTTTGTAGATGCATTTGGATAAACATAATCTAAAGTTATTTGTGCATTTATAGTTTGAGCATAAATAAATAACATAAAATAAATTGTAATTTTTTTCATATTTTAAATAATGTAAATTATAAACATCTTGAATTAAAGTAAATATAGTAATTATTTTCAAAAATATTGCCATTTTGACAGAATAATATACTAAGGCATAAATTTTGAAATACCTAATTAATTAAAATAAAATTTATGAGTTCAACAGGTAAAATTAATGTGCAAACGGAAAATATTTTTCCGATTATTAAAAAGTTTTTATACAGCGATAACGAAATATTTTTACGCGAGTTAGTTAGTAATGCAACAGATGCTACGCAAAAACTTAAAGCTTTATCGAGCATGGGCGAAGCTAAAGGTGATTTAGGCGATTTAAAAATTGAAGTTGAAGTTGACAAAGCATCTAAAACCATTACCATTAAAGATAAAGGTATTGGTATGACTAAAGATGAAATTGAAAAATACATTACGCAAATTGCATTTAGTGGTGCCGAAGAGTTTGTAAATAAATACAAAGATAAGGTAGATAAAAATGTTGTAATCGGACATTTTGGCTTGGGCTTTTACAGCGCTTTTATGGTTGCTAAAAAAGTAGAAATTTATTCGCTTTCGTATAAAGTAGGTAGCAAAGCTGTGCGCTGGGAGTGCGATGGAAGCCCAGAATACACAATCGAAGAAATATCTAACCGTACACAAAGAGGCACTAATATTATTTTACACATTGCCGATGATTGCGAAGACTATTTAGAAAACCATAAAATAGAAGGATTACTTAAAAAATACTGTAAATTTTTACCCGTAGAAATTAAATTTGGAACTAAAAAAGAATGGGTTGATAAAGGTGAAAAAGATGACAAAGGTGAAGTAAAACAAACCGAAGTTGAAGTAGATAATATAATAAATAATCCAAACCCTGCATGGACAAAAAAGCCTAGCGATTTAAAAGATGAAGATTACAAAGCTTTTTACCGCGAGCTTTACCCAATGCAGTTTGAAGACCCTTTATTTCATATCCATTTAAATGTAGATTATCCGTTTAATTTAACAGGTATATTATTTTTCCCTAAACTTAGTAATAAGTTAGAAATGCCTAAAGACCGCATTCAACTTTATTGCAACCAAGTTTTTGTAACAGATAATGTTGAAAATATTGTGCCTGATTTTTTAACACTTTTACGCGGTGTTATTGATAGTCCGGATATTCCTTTAAACGTTAGCCGTAGTTATTTACAAGCCGATGGCAATGTTAAAAAAATTAGCAGTCATATAACTAAAAAAGTTGCCGATAAGTTAGAAGAGTTATTTAAAAAAGATAGAGCAGAGTTTGAAAAAAAATGGGACGATATTAAAATTTTTGTTCAATATGGTAATTTAAGCGATGAAAAATTTTACGAAAAAGCTGTAAAGTTTAGCTTATTAAAAACTACAGATGGTAAGTATTTTACTTTTGATGAATTTGAAAGCCATGTAAAACCACTACAAACCAATAAAGAAAACAAAATAATTTATTTATATGCAACAAATGTAGCCGAACAACACGCTTACATTGATGCAGCTAAAAACCGTGGATACGAAGTGTTGTTAATGGATACAATGCTAGACCCCCATTACATTAACCATTTAGAAAGTAAGTTAAAAGATACCCAGTTTGTTAGAGTAGATTCGGATACGGTAGATAAATTAATTAAAAAAGACGATAATACAATTAGTAAATTAACCGAAGCCGACCAAAAAACATTACAACCTATAATTGAAGGCACAGTAAATAAAGAACAATTTACTGTAGTGTTTGAAAATTTAAGTGAAAAAGACCAACCCATGTTAATTACACGTCCTGAGTTTATGCGCAGGATGAAAGATATGAACCAACTTGGGGGTGGAGGCATGGGTGCATTTTATGGTAATATGCCAGATATGTATAACTTGGTAGTTAACAGCAACCACCCATTAATTAGTAGAATAATGAATGAGAAAGATGAAGCAACACAAATTAATTTAGCCAAACAAGCGGCTGATTTAGCATTACTTTCGCAAGGCTTATTAAAAGGTGAAAGCTTAACTAATTTTATAAAACGAAGTGTTGATTTGATTTAGGTTGTTTAAAACAAAAAGAATGTATTTTTTATAAAATAACAAAAGGCTGTTTTATTAAACAGCCTTTTGTATTTAGTCAATTCTCAAAAAATTATTTTTTTTAGTTTTGCTTACTTTTTTTGATCAAGACTTGTAATGTCAATACTTATAGATTATTTGAGGATCGACTATTTACATTAAATTACTCGCAATTATTGTTTTAATTCAATTTCTTTAGCAACAATTTCGGTAATATATTTTTTAGTTCCGCTTTTATCGGTATAACTAACGTTATTTATTTTACCTTCTAAACTAATAAAACTTCCTTTTTTAAGTTTGCCTTCAAACTCTTCGGCCTGTTTACCCCAAACGCTAACAAAATGCCATTGCGTATCTTTTGCGGTATCGCCTTTATAGGTTTTATACTCTTCGTTAGTAGCCATCGAAAATTTTAATAATTTATTTCCGTTTTCAAATGTTTTAACTTCTGGTGTATTACCAATGTTACCTGTTAATTGTACTTTGTTTACTGCATTCATATTTATTTGTTTTAATTGATTACTATTTTGTTTTTATTTATTTATCGAGTTTTTAATTATACATTGTTTTTTGGGTAATGAACAAATAATTCATTTGCCACAATTTCGGTATTTGTATGTGTAATGCCTGTTTTATCGGTGTATTGGCGGTTTAATAACTTACCATCAATGGTTACTTGTACTCCTTTGTGTAATAAACGTTCGGTAATATTAGCAAGTGCTCCCCAGGTAATTACATTATGCCACTGTGTATTTTTTACTTTTTCGCCTTGTTTATTGGTGTACATGTTATTAATAGCAATAGTAAATTTTGCAAGTTTGTTTCCGTTTTCTAAAATTTTAATTTGCGGTTCGGCTCCTAAACGTCCTATTAACTGAACGTGATTTTTGATGTTTGTCATTTTTATATTTATTTAATTGTTACGTATTAAGGTTGAAGTGTTAAAATCAAATCAACGGTACAAAGGTAAGTGGGTAAAAAAACAATATTCGGTTACTAAACACTTAAACACGGCTATAATTAATTGTAACCGTTTGTAATCGGCATAAAGTATTGATTATAAATAATTTAATGATGTTTTAATGTAATTGTTAAAAATGATTTTATTTTGTATATTTGTTTTTATACTTAAGTTAGCACCAATTTTAGACAGACACAAATACGCAATGACACAGCCAATAACAGCATTTGCAGACGAATTTGGTAACAACTCATTTGACTTTCAAACTCAAGGAAGCCATTTTATTGTTGCAACTGTTATTACAAAGACTGAAAATATTGAAACTTTAAAATCAAAAGTTAATGAAATAAGACAAAAACATAAATTTCAGACTGGTGAATTAAAATCAAGTAAAGTGGCGACAGACCACGCAAGACGGAAACGAATTTTAGAAGATATTGCAAAACTTGACATTTCAATATACGCTGTCATTCTAGACAAAACAAAACTGAACGGTGAAGGATTTAACTTCAAAAAATCATTTTACAAATTCACTAATAATTTACTATACAAAGAATTATATCGGACTTTCCCTACGCTTGACTTATATGTTGACGAACACGGTGGAAATGATTTTTTGAAAGAATTTAAAAAATATGTTGAGAAGAACCATTCAAGAAATTTATTTTCTGGTGCTGACTTTAACATTCAAAACAGTAAACAAAGCGAACTAATTCAATTAGCCGACTTTGTTGCAGGTTCATTGGGTTACATATTTGACGACCTCAAGAAATCTGAACACAGTAATGATTTTCAAAATATTCTATCTCCAAGAATTAGTAGCCTAACATCTTTTCCTCCTCCTAAATGGACTTATGAAGAATTTCAAAAAAGCAACATTGATGAAAGTTTTGATTCTCGTATAGCTGAAGTATGTATAACACGTATTCAAGACTTTTTGGACAAAGAAACTGGCAGCGACCAACAGAAAATTGACCAAATAAATTTCTTAAAATTATTACTTTGGTTGCAAAGAGCATATCCTAAAAACCGTTACACAACAACAACTGAAATACTAGGACATTTAAACCAAAACAGACCGACAAAAATTCAAGACGAATACTTTAGAAGTAAAGTAGTCGGTAATTTAAGGGATAAAGGAGTTCTTATTGCTTCGGGCAGGCAAGGCTACAAAATCCCGACAACTGCGAAAGACTTAGACAACTTTGTAAATCACGGCAAACGAATTATTTTACCAATGTTAAATCGCATTAAAGAAGCAAGACAAGTTATTAAGTTGGCAACGATGAATGAACTTGACTTGCTTGAACGACCCGAATATGAAGAAATAAAAAACTTAATAGAAAAGAATTGAAAAAACTGGTGCTAACACGGGTTTTGCGTCAGGCGGGCTGACGTGCAAACTTGGAGCTTTGTGCTTTTAATGAACTTTAGTAATAAATTGAATTTTTGTGCTCCGAAACCCGCCCGAACGCAAAGCCCGAAACCGTTAGCTGCAAGCGTAAAGACAGACACGACAATGAAGAATGGCCAGATAACTAACTGATGACAGAGTTAAAATCCAACATACCATATTACAAGGACATCAATGAGTTTTTAAAGTCAATCCCATCAGACATTGAGACAAAAAACCCGAATTTCTTTTGCCTTCGGTTGAAAGAAAATGAAGGTTCTATGAGCAATTACAAACCTCCATTTCGCAAGGACTTTTATTTTATTGCTTTGGTATCAAATGCGGGCAAGACCAAAATAACATACGACAACACCAATGTTACTAAACTCAATTCTTTTCTTGTTTTTCAATCCCCCGGACTGCTTTATAGTTTTTACAGAGACAACTCGGCTAACGGTTATTTAATCTATTTCAAAAAAGAATGCTTATCATTTTTCAAACCCAACTTTGAAAAAGAGTTTCCATTTTTCAATATTCTGCACACTAACTTTTTCAAACTCAACGAAGCAAAATTTCAGGAATTTGCTCCACACTTTGAAGAAGTTTTTTCAGCATACGAAAACACGAATGACAATCAACATAAAATTGCCTCTGTAAAACTTCTTGCTTTATTGTATCAATTAAAAGAATTTACCAACGCTTTCAAACAATGGGAAGAAGGATTTTCAACACCTCAACAAATTTTACTTCAAAAATTCATTCAATTAGTAAACAACTTTTATATTGAAAAAAGAACAATTGAAGAATATGCCGCCTTATTAAATGTAACACCTAATCATCTCTCTCAGTCAATTAAATCTGCATCCGACAAAAATGCTTTGAGTTATATTAATGAAAGATTAATTACAGAAGCAAAATCTTTAATTCAGTTTACCGATTTCGACATTGCTGAAATAGCTTATCAACTTAACTTTTCAGACCCTGCTAATTTTGGCAAATTCTTTAAAAAGCATACGGATAAAACTCCTTTAGAATTTAGAAAAACTAAAAAGTAATTATGAAACGACCGGAAGAAATAACTAAACGTTTTTTATTTGAGTTGGACAAACACATGAATGATTTAAAATCAGGAAATGCGGAAACCACTTTTGAAGTGCAGGATATCGCAGCGATTCTACACATTCACCCTACACATTTAAGTAATACAATAAAAGAGCAATTGAAAAAATCTCCCTGTGATATTTATGAAAATAAATTAATGGATGTGGCAAGAGAGTTAATCATTTCAACCAATTTATCAATTGCTTCTATTGCAAGGCAACTTACTTTTGATCCCTCAAATTTTACTAAATTCTTTAAACACTTTGAAGGTGTTACTCCAAAACAATTTAGGGATAATGCTGCTTTGAAAATCTGAACTTCTCACCACATTTAAGTAAAATCAATTACTGAATTTTGCATCATAAATTAAAATCGTTAAAAAATGAAGCAAATTCAATTAGGTAATAATGGTCCAAAAGTTTCTTCTCTTGGTCTTGGCACTATGGGCATGAGTGATATGTATGGCACAAAAGAAAGTCGTAATGATGCTGAGAGTATAAAAACAATTCATGCTGCTCTTGAAATGGGAATCAATTTTATTGACACCGGTGATTATTATGGTATGGGACATAATGAACTGCTGATTCGTGAAGCATTGAAAGGAAGAACAGAGAAACCAGTTATTAGTATAAAATTTGGGGCACTGCGTTCTCCAACCGGTGAATGGCTTGGATTTGATACAAGACCAGAAGCAGTAAAAAACTTTGCAGCATATTCATTAACCCGGTTAAATGTTGAGGCAATTGATATTTACCAACCAGGAAGAATTAATCCAACCATTCCTATTGAAGAAACCGTTGGTGCAATTGCTGATTTAATTAAACAAGGAAAAGTAAAACACATTGGGTTATCAGAAACGAGCCCTGAATTAATCAGAAGAGCTAATAAAGTGCATCCCATTACGGCTGTTGAGGTGGAATATTCTTTAGCTTCAAGAGTAATAGAAAAAGAATTATTGCAGGTCTGCCGTGAATTGGGAATAGGTGTAGTGGCTTATGGCGTGTTAAGCAGAGGGTTATTAACGGGTGAATTGAATGGTCAATTTCCGGCTACAGATTTCAGAGCTCATGCACCACGATTTACAGGAGAGAACTTTGAAGCTAACAAGAAAAAAATAGCATTGCTTCAGGATATTGCTAATAAGAAAGGATGCACTGCTTCTCAATTAGCATTGGCTTGGGTATTACATCAGGGCAATGATATTCTTCCCTTGTTTGGAACTACCAAACAAAACAGGTTGAAAGAAAATGTTGCAGCAACTGAAATAAATTTTTCAGCAGATGAATTAAAGATAATTGATGAAACATTTCCTGAAGGTTCGTTTGCAGGGACACGTTATGCTACTCCTCAAATGGGAATGGTGGTGAATTAATTTTTTTCTAAACCACAAGCATATTTCTTTTTACCATTACAACCAAGTTTTCGACCATTCCAAACAGTTACTTTTTCTCATCTTTGTATCGTAAATTTTAAACAATTAAAAACGATAATAAAAATGAAAGTAGCAGTATTTGGAACCGGAAATGTTGGCGACACCATCGGTTCAAAACTAATTGAACTAGGACACTCTGTAATGATGGGTTCCAGAACCGCAGACAATGAAAAAGCGAAAGCCTTTGTTGATAAGCACAATGGCAAAGCAAGCGCAGGAACATTTGCCGATGCAGCAGCATTTGGTGAAATTATTTTTAATTGTACCGCAGGAGTTGGTTCAATTGAGGCATTGAAAATGGCTGGCGAGAAAAATATGAATGGAAAAATAATTGTGGACGTTGCCAATCCGCTCGACTTTTCTAAAGGAATACCTCCTTCATTAGCGGTTTGTAATACCAACTCACTTGGAGAAGAAATTCAAAAAACATTTTCGCAAACCAAAGTTGTAAAAGCATTAAATACAATGTGGTGTGGGTTAATGGTAAATCCAACAATGATAAACGGAGGCGACCATAGCACATTTGTTTGTGGAAATGATGCAGAAGCAAAAGAAGAAGTAAAAACAATATTGAAATTATTTGGTTGGGCTGAGAAAAACATTCTTGATCTTGGAGACATTACTAAAGCAAGAGGAACAGAAATGTATCTTCCAATTTGGTTGAGTATTTATGGCGCAACCAATAACGGTGCATTCAATATTAAAATAGTAAGCTAAAATGAAAACTATTTTATCTGTTCATTGGGCACTCATTGCATCGCTATGGTATTTCGGAAACGGAATATTGCATAGTACAACTGTGCTTATACAACACAAAGGTAAATACGACAGAGAACTATTGCGACTTTTAATGGATGGACATGTGTTAATGCTTTCGGGTGCTGTTGTGTTTATGTGCTGGTTGATGATGTTAAGCAAAATTCAATGTGGTGGCGTTATCAGTATTATCGTAGCGGGCTTTATGATTTTATATTGTCTAATGATTTTTTCATTTCTTAAATCTTATGCAACAATGGCAATAAGCATTTTTTTAATTATTGCATCAATTAAAGCCATATACAGTTTCCCCAATATTTACAACATCATGCAAAACTATAAGTAATATGAAAAAGACAGTTTTAGTAACAGGAGCGACAGGCGCTATTGGCAAAGCCACAGCGTTGGAATTGGCAAAGAATAATTGTACGGTTATTTTACTCGGAAGAAACTCGGAAAAACTATTAAAAGTAAAATCCGAAATTATTCAAGCTACTAAGAATAGCGACATTGAAACAGTTGTTGCCGACCTTAGCGAGCCGAAATCAATCAAACAAGCAGCATATGAAATTAATAGCAAATACAGTTCGCTTAGTGCATTGGTGAATGTTGCTGCAATCTTCACTAAGAATAGAGCTGAAAATTCTCAAGGATTTGAATACACCTTTGCCACCAATCATTTAGGTCCGTTTATCCTGACCAATGAATTGCTAGATTTATTGAAAGCGGGTAAACCTTCACGAGTGGTAACTGTTTCAGCACCGTCAACAACCAAAATAAATTTTGATGACATTAACGGAAAGCAAAAATATTCAGCAGGTTTCTTGGGTGCATTTGGCGCTTCCAAAATGATGAATATAATGTTTACTTATGCTTTAGCTAGACGTTTGGAAGGAACAGGTGTAACAACCTCTGTTTTTCATCCTGGACTTGTAAAATCGGAACTGACAAAAGATATGCCCAAACTCCTTTACTTCATTTTCAAGACAATATCTTCTACTCCAGACAGAGCAGCGAAAACGCTTTGCAGTTTAGCCATTGACAAGCAATACGAAAAATCAAATGGCACTTTCTTAAAATTTGACGGCAAAGAAATTCAGTCCAATAAATATTCCTACAACAAGGACTTGCAGGAAAAGCTTTGGGCAATGAGCGAACAACTATCAAAATAGCGATATTTTTGATATAAAGGATTGCTAGTAGGCAATAACTGTTTGGGAATAGAATGGATGTAGCTCTTTACATGAACATTTGTAGTATATTTATACAATATTTTTTGAGTGAAGGTTTGAATTAAAATTCAGTTAAATATCAAGTTACAACTCGTTAGGAATTAACTTAATTATTAGTAAACATTTTCTAAAATTCATGTAAAATGAAAGCAACAAAAAATCCTATTATAAAAACTAATAGACTTTTACTTAGACAAATTGTTGCATCTGATATTGACAACATTTTTAAAGGACTTTCTCACCCCGACATTATAAAATATTACGGAGTTAATTTCCAGACATTAGAAGCAACTAAAGAACAAATGAAATTTTACACTGATTTGGAAAAAAATGAAACTGGAATTTGGTTTGCAATTTGTTCTTTAGATAATAAAATTTTTTACGGTACAGGTGGACTTAATAGTTTGAATAAAGAACATAAAAAAGCAGAAATAGGTTTTTGGTTACTTAAAAACTTTTGGGGACAAGGCATTATGACCGAAGCAATGCCATTAATTTGCGACTATGGGTTTAAAAAACTTGAACTTCATAGAATTGAAGGTTTAATTGAATCGGAAAACACAAACTGTAAGAGAGCAATGGCTAAACTTGATTTTAAATATGAAGGCACAATGAAAGATTGCGAAATAAAAAACGGAAAATTTATTAGTTTAGAAATTTATGCGAAAATTAAAAATGACTAATAGAAGAGAAATAAAAAGTTGAAGTTTTAAAGTTGATTATACATCTGATAGAATTTGTTGAAAATTTTAAAATTTTCTCTATTTTTGATTTAGGTTCTTTGTTTTATGTTTTTGTAAATAGATTTTTGATCCAATTGTTTACAAAACAAAAACGAAAGAACAGAAAAAGAATAGTGATATATACTTATTACTAAAAAATGAAAAAATATTTTTTGATTCTATTGGCTTTAAAAACAAGCATTTTTTTTGGACAAGTGCAAACGAAATATGTAAAACCAATTTTAACTCACACTAGTTATGGATCTTCTGAAGACAGTAGTGCGATAAGTCGAAATACAAGTTTTCAACTTAATAAATTGTTCCTCTTTATAGGGGGAACAGGCAGTAGCAGTTCAACAGATTACAACGCTTTAAGGTTACATTCAGCAAACCTCGGATTTGACTTTATTAATTTAAGCTACCCTAACAATGTTGCTGCTGCAAGTCTTGCAAATAGTTCAGATAGCTTGACGTTTAACAAATACAGACAGGAAGTTTGTTTTGGAACACCCCTAAGCATTGATGTAACAGTTGATACGCTAAACTCTATTTATACCCGAACTTTAAAACTGATACAATACTTAAGCAGCACATTTCCTACAGAAAACTGGGGACAATACTTAGCTACACCAACTACATTAAATTGGTCGAAAATTATAGTTGGCGGACATTCACAGGGTTCGGGACATGCTTGTTTTCTTGCAAAACAATTTTCAGTTTATAGAGTTTTAATGTTTGCAGGAGCAAATGATTACAGTGATTTTTATTCCAATTCAGCAAACTGGATAAGACAACCAGGAATTACACCTGTAATTCGACATTATTCCTATTTAAGCCTTAATGATGAAGCTGTGTCTTATAATAAGCAGTTTAAAGTTATATCTGGGCTTGGAATGTTGTTAAGCGATGATTCAACGCAAATTGACAATATTACTATACCATATGGAAATTCACATTGTCTTTACACTACACAAGCACCAGGCGTAGTTATACTTAATCATAATGTGCCAATAAAATTAAGTGCTATTAACAACAATGTGTGGACATATATGTTAACATCAACTATTACAACAGGATTGGATAATAGAACAGTGCCAGTTGAAATTGAAATCTATCCGAATCCATCTAAAGATTTCGTCTATTTGTCCTTCCAAACTAAACAAGAGAAATTAATTTATTCAATCTATAATGTGTCAGGACAAGAATTAAAAACCTCTACACTTACACAAAATGGCGAAAAATACATGATTGAAATTTCGGATTTAAACACAGGATTATATACATTGAAAGTTAACGGAAAGATATTTAAAATGATAAAACAATAATGATAAGTTATACTAAAAACAAGTTGTTGGAATTGTGTTAGTATATTGCTTTGCGTAATGTTTTGTTATAATAATTTGAATGAATATAAGCATTTGATGTTAATTCTAAATTTAAGTTAAATAAAATTTCAATTAGAAAATGGATAAGCAATTAAAAGACATATTCATTACCTAATCGCACAACATAATTTAATTTGTTTAATTTTAGCAAAAATTAAATCATGAATTTTCTAAAAAACATATTACATAAGGTACTTAAAGGAAATACTATTGTTGAAAAACAAAAAATATCAGATGTTGTATATTGGATACGTGTTAAAAATGAAAACATCAAAAATATTGAGTTTGTTCCAGGTTACTTTTTACGAGTTGGCATTGGTTTAACAAAAGAAAGTTTAACAATGAAAGATTTTGTAAGAAGTTATTCAGTTTGGAATATAGATAAAACAAATGGAACACTTGACTTGGCGATTGCAACTCAAAGTAATGGTTCAGGCGCAAAGTGGGTTGAACAAAGACAAATTGGCGACAACGTGTACTTTTCATGGAAAAAAGGAAATTTTATTTTAGATGAAAGTGCTGATAGTTACTTAATGATTGGCGACTTATCTGCATTATCTCATTTATATATAATTTGTCGTAACTTATCAAAAAATAAACAGGTTGAAAGTATAATATACAGCCAACACATAAAGGAATTATTTACTGACATTGACGGAACAAATCCATTTAATTTTTTTGAATTACCTCAAAACCCAATTAATGAAATTATTAGTAAGGTTAAAGAAATTGTTCCAAAAATGAATGGAAAAAAAATAGTTTATATTGGAGGAGATAGTAGAATATGTGTTGCCTTGAACAAGTATTTTAAACAAGAATTAAATTGGAATCCTAAGCAAATTAAAACAAAACCATTTTGGAATCCAGATAAAAAAGGACTTGAGTAAATAGCCATTATTTAAACCTAAATTTTGTAAAGGGTAAGTTGTTTTGAATAACTTAAAAATTAAAATCTAAATATTTTTTATAAAGTTTAATACCGTTTAAGGATAAAGTTGGAGGATTAAATTAATTAAAAATGAAAATTGAAACACATTATATAAACAATATTAAAATTGCAGAAGTAATTTCGAAAAAAAATGTAATAAATAATATTGATGATGGTGTAGAGCTTTTAGGGAACTTGTATTACCAAGACTTTGATAAGATTATAATTTACGAGAAAAATATCACCCCAGATTTTTTTGATTTGAAAAATGGAATTGCAGGCGAAATACTTCAAAAATTTTCGACTTATCGTGTTCGCCTAGTAATTATTGGTGCCTTTTCTAAATACACAAGTAAAAGTTTAGCCAATTTTATTTATGAAAGCAACAAAGGCAACCAAATCAACTTTGTTACTTCTCAAACTGAAGCAATTAAACTATTATCTAATTATTGAATATGAAAATATTTTATAGTAAACTATGCTAACTAAAAACACATTAAATAATCAAAATTTAAGTTTATACAACTTAAAAATAATTAATGAATTAGTTTACAACAAGTGTGGTTTTAACTTAACAAACCTTATTTTAAATAAAGAAAGTGTTGAATATGAAGCTTGCTCTTTTAAGTTAAATGAAAAAGTTATTCAATATCGCGTATCTAAAATTACACCAACTAAAACAGGGCAATTTGTTGCGATTTGGAAAAGAAACAAAAACGGACTAACAGAACCTTTTAATGATTTAGATGATTTTGATTTTATAATAATTACTTCTAAAAGCGAAAATAACTTTGGTCAGTTTATTTTTCCAAAATCAATTTTAGTTGAAAAATGTATAATAACAAAAAAAGGTAAAGAAGGTAAACGAGGGATAAGGGTTTACCCACCTTGGGATATTACAACAAATAAACAAGCAATTAAAACACAAAATTGGCAAATAAAATATTTTTTAGATTTTTCGATAAAAAATAAATTAGATAAACAAAAATTGAAAGCTTTATTAAATATAGAAAAGCAATAAATGCAAGTTAAATTTGTAAAATTTACCACGAGCTACTGCTTCCGCCACCGCCAGACCTACCACCTCCGCCGCCACCAAAACTTGATGAAGATGATGAACTGCTAGATTTCCATGAACTAGAAGAAGATGAACTTTTCCAATTTGAGCCATTACCTTTAGTGTCATCATACAAATCTTTACGCATTGATAATGTTATTAAAACACAAATAATTAACAAAAATGAACCTACAAAAGGCAATAAAAAAAGTATAACACTTATTATTAATATGGCTTTCTTTTTACCAGGTTTATCTGTTATTTTTTTAGCTAACCAAAAAATTGTAATTAAACAAATTAAACTAAATCCATAAAAAAATAAAAATATACCAATAGGGTTTTCATTATCAAACTCATCGGGTTTATACTCGTTTTTAGAGTAGAAAATTAACTTGTCAATTCCTTGGTTAATCCCATCATAATAATCATTTGTTTTAAATTTTGGGCGCATTACCTCATCTTGTATACGTTTAGTTAACAAATCGGGGAGGGCACCCTCTAAGCCATACCCCGTATGAATTCTAAATTCTCTATCATCAATAAATATTGCAATTAAAACACCATTATTTTTTTCGTTAGTACCAATTTGCCAGGTTTTAAAAATATCCTGACAAATATCTTCAATTGCATTGCCATTTAATGAAGGTGCTATAAAAACAAATAATTGATTTGTAGTACTATCTTCAAACGATTTTAATTTTAAATTTAATAAATCCTCTTCTTCTTTTGTTAATACTGAAGTTTCGTTAGTAACGTAGTTTTTTGGTTTTAATGGAAAACTATTTTGACTAAAAATAGCGTTTGTGAAAAATATTATTGAAATTAATAATATTTTATTTAATGTATTGTATAATTTCATTTTTAAACACGAAAGATATATTTTTTTTCAATTAAATTTAATTTTGACTTTAATAATATTTTATGTTAGAGTTTTTAATTTCATAATTTTGTTTTAAAATAAATCTTTTATTAATTGAAAATATCTTTACAAATAAAAAACACGCAGGCAGCAATTTATAAAGCAACAAAATAAAAGTCAAATATTTGAACATTAATTAAAACAGATAAAAAATGAATCATATTAAACTTGTTGAAACCATTTTGTATGTTGAAAATCAACAAACAAGTACAGATTTTTATTCGAAATTATTTAAACAACAACCCAACCTAAATGTACCAGGAATGACAGAGTTTGTTTTTTCTGATTTTTTTAAACTTGGCATTATGCCCAACAACGGAATAGCCAAAATATTATTAAATAATACACCACACCCTAGTTTAGCAAACGGTATTCCTAAATGCGAATTGTATTTTGTTGTAGATAATATTGAAGATGAATTTGACAATGCAATAAAAATTGGCGCAAAATTAATTAGCGAAATTAAGCCAAGAGATTGGGGAGATAAAGTTTGTTATTTTGCAGATTGTGATGGACACATTATTGCATTTGCACAAAAAATATTACAGTAATTAATTATAAGAAATTATTTTTTTGTAAAACGGCTATCGCTTAAACTAAGTAAAAAATTTTCAATATCATTTTTTTCTTCTTTTGTTAATCCTAAAGGTTTATTTAACAAAGTATCTCTATTAATGCTATTTAAAACAAATTTATCAGGTTCATTATAGTAATCTATAACCTCACTTAATGTTTTAAAACTACCATCATGCATATAAGGTGCGGTTTGTGCAATATTTCTTAGCCCTGGTGTTTTAAATGTACCTAAATCTTTTTTTAATTTAGAAATAAGAAATCTACCTGCATCATTATAATTTTTTTCGTTATATAAACCAATGTTTTTAAAATCATCATTTCCACTAAAGTCAACTCCAAAATGGCAATCAAAACATTTACCTTTTGTGTTAAAAAGCTCTAACCCTCTTTTTGCACTTGCTGTAAAGCTTACAGTATCTTTATTATTCATGTAATTATCAAAAGGGCTATCATTCGTTTCTAAAGTCCTTTGGTATTCTGCTAAAGCATTAGATAAGTTATTTGTATTAGGTTGAGTTTTGTAAATATTTAAAAATGCTTTTTGGTAAATTTCATTGTTTTTTAGCCTTTGTATTGCAATACTTAATGGCAAATTCATTTCTTTAGGGTTTTCTATTGGGCCTAAGGCTTGAGCTTCTAATGTTGCTGCACGTCCATCCCAAAAATATGAAGTTCTATTGCTTAAATTCATACAACTTGGTGTATTTCTGTCTGTTTTTTGATTGTTTACGCCATTACTAAAACTTTGATTATCAGCAAAAGCAAATTCAGGTTTGTGGCAACTGGCGCAACTTAAAGAGCTATCTCTCGATAAAATTGGGTCAAAAAACAAAGCCTTTCCTAAATCTTCTTTGCTGTTGTAAGTTATTTCAGTTTTAGGCTCGGTGCATGATTGAATGAGCAAGATAAATAGAGCTAAATAAACAAGGTTTTTCATAAATTATTTTGTTATAAAAATAACTATATTTATACTTTAAATGCATATAATTTATTTTTAAATTGAATTCAGAGCAACCAATAGCTGAAACCATTTCGCAAAATCATTTTCAAAATAAATTTATTTTAAAGGGATTAACAACAGGGTATAATAAATTATACATGTATGTATTAACCTTAATTATAGCTTTTACAGGTTATTTTATTTACCCTAGTTTGTTAGCATTTCCATTATTAATTAAAGCTAAACAAGCAGGAATTAGCGATACTGAAATTATGCAAAACAGTAATGTGCTGTTTAATGCAGATAAAATGGGTATAAATAGAAATTTAATGCTAATGATGTTGTTTTCTATATTTATTATTACAGCTATTTTGTTTTTAATTGGATTATATAAAATACATAAAAAAAATATACTAAGTGTTATTACTGGCTTTTCAAAATTTAGAATTAATAAATTTATATTTGGATTTACGCTTTGGGCTTTAATGTTTATAGCAACATTATTAATACAATATTTTATTAGTAAAGATAATTTTACTCTTACATTTAATTTTAAAAATTTTATTGGAAGTTTAGCTATTTTAATATTTTTTATACCATTACAAACTTTATGGGAAGAAATTTTATTTAGAGGTTACGGTTTGCAAGGATTATCAATTGGGTTAAAACAAAGTTTAATACCTTTAATTGTAACTTCGTTGTTTTTTTCATTAATGCACATGTCTAACCCCGAAGTAATGGAACATGGAATAGGTTTAATGTTTATTTATTATTTTGTTTTTGCATTATTTTTAGGTATAATAACTTTATTAGACGAAGGGTTAGAATTAGCTTTTGGTATCCATTGTGCAAATAATTTAATGGTAATTTTATTTACCACATCTAAATCTTCGGTAATTAAAGCTTATTCTGTTTTTGAAGTAAATAATAGTAATGCAATTACAGATATGATTTTTACACTTTGTATGTTAATCGTAACTTTTTTTGTTTTTCGAATTAAATATAAATGGAAAAACTATTCTTTAATTTTAAAATAAACTCAAAATAATTTAAATTATAACACTTAAATGAAAAATACTCTAATACTTTTATTTACACTTTTAATAAGCATAATTAAAGCCGATGAAAATTATTATTACTATGTTAATTTAACTAATTTAAAAAATGATAAATTGTTGGTTGAACTTGTTCCACCTACATTTAAAGAAAATGAAGTTGAATTTTGTTTTCCTGCAATGGTACCTGGTACTTATGAAGTTTATGATTTTGGAAAATACATTACAAACTTTAAAGTATATGGCAAAAAAGGAGCAGAAATAAAAGTTCAAAAATTAAATGTAAACTGTTATAAATTATCACCATCTAATTTAATTGAAAAAATTACTTATGAAGTTGACGATACTTTTGATAAAACAGGCAATGGTAAAGTAGATGAAAAAACTGTTTTTGAACCTGGTGGAAGTAATTTTGAAGAAAATAAAAATTTTAGTATAAATACCCACAATTTATTTGGATATTTTAAAAATTATATAAAAAACAATTTTATTCTTGAGTTTACAAAACCAATTGGATTTTATCCAAGTACAGGTTTAAGCAATATAAAAGTTAATGCAGATAAAGATGTTATTTCTGTATTTAATTATCATGATTTGGTTGATTCGCCAATTATGTACACTATCCCCGATACTACATCTTTACAAGTTGCAAATGCACAAGTTTTGGTAAGTGTTTATTCGCCTAATAAATTAATTAACTCAAAATTTATTGCTAATACATTAAAAGAATTGTTAGATATTCAACGCATGTATCTTGGTGGAACTTTACCTGTAGATAAATATGCTTTTTTGTTTTATTTTACAGATAAACCAACCTTATCAGGCTCTGCTGGCGCTTTAGAGCACTCGTATTCATCTTTTTATGTTTTGTATGAAAATGATAGTACTAGATTAAAACAAGAGATTAGAGATGTTGCGGCGCATGAATTTTTTCATATTGTAACACCTTTAAATATTCATGCAAAACAAATTGGTGAGTTTGATTTTAATAACCCAACTATGAGCGAACATTTATGGTTGTATGAAGGAATGACAGAGTATGCAGCGCACCACGCACAATGTAAAGGAGGACTAATTACAGTTGATGATTTAATTAAAACTATGATGGAAAAATACAACAATAGTTTAGTTGCATTTAATGATACAATGAGTTTTACTTGGATGAGCAAAAATGTTTTAGAAGATAAAATACATATACAATATAATAATGTGTATGAAAAAGGTGCATTAATAGGTATGTGTTTAGATATTATGTTGCGCGATTTAAGTAATGGAAATTATGGTACTCAAAATTTAATGAAAGATTTAGCAAGTAAATACGGTAAAAATGTTTCGTTTAACGATGAAGATTTATTTAATGATATAGAAAAATTTACTTACCCTGAAATTGGAGTGTTTTTAAAAACACATGTTAGTGGTAAAACTCCCCTACCTATTGATAAAATTTTCGAAAAAATTGGCATAACTTTTATTAAAGAAGAAAAAAGTAAAGAAATTACTCTTGGGGGTGTAGATTATGGTTTTGATGAAAAAACACAACGTTTAGTAGTTTATAACACAAAACAAATGGATGATTTTGGGAAAATGTTAAAATTTAAAAATGGCGATCAACTAGTTAAATTAAATGGCAAGGTTATTGATATTATAAATATTAAAAATATAATTGGAAATTATTTTACAAATACAAAAGAAGGTGATTTGGTTACTTTTGAAATTGCTCGCCCAAAATTTAGAAAAGGGAAATTTAAATATAAAACATTAAAAGCAAATGCTATAATGATAAATGTTGTTAGAAAAAATACAATAAAAGTAAACGAGAATATAACTGATAAACAAAAATTAACTTTAAAAACTTGGGCAGGGTTGTAATATGAAAACTTTATATACATTTTTAATTATTATTTTAAGTTTTTTTAGTTTTTCGCAAACTAATTTACCTCCTGGTGCTTATACCTCTACAAATAAAAAAGCAATAAAATTATTTGAAGAAAGTAGAAAATTATTTGAAGTAAGAAACGATGTAGAGGCCGAAAAAAAAATAATAGCATCGTTAAAAGAAGATCCAAATTTTGCTGAAGCTAATTCGGCTTACGCAGATTTTTTAATGATGAAAGGTAAACCAAAACAAGCTATTGATTTTTATAAACAAGCCATTTTAATTGCCCCTAAGTTTATGACCGACAATAATTTTTATTTAGGACAAGCTTATAAATTAGATGCACAATATGAAAATGCCAAACAATCTTTTTTAAATTTTTTAAAGTTTGAAAGAATAAATCCAAACTTAAAATCTGAAGCTGAAAAAGAAGTTAAAAATGCAGATTTTGCAATTAACTTAATTAAAAACCCTAAACCCTTTAAACCAATTAATGTAGGGCCCGGAATTAATACAGAAAATGGAGAATATTTTCCGGCTATTAGTGCAGATGGAAAACAATTTATGTTTACCAGAGCAATTCCTCGTAAAGACATTGTTGGTGCATTTAACGAAGATTTTTATATGAGTTACCGCGAAAAAAATGTTTGGCAACAGGCATTTCCATTAACAGATATTAATAGTTATGGAAACGAAGGTGCTCCAACTCTTTCTGCTGATGGTAATATTATGTTTTTTGCATCATGCTCTGATGAGTTTGGTGATTATGGCGGGCAAGATAGAAAAGGCTTTGGAAGTTGTGATATCTTTTATTCACAAAAAATTAATGGAAGATGGAGTAAACCTCGTAATGGAGGTAATTTAATAAATAGTAAAAATTGGGAAACACAACCAAGTTTTAGTAGCGATGGAAAGACATTGTATTTTATTAAAGGATATACCGGAAGAGGTCCAAATGCAAAAGATGTGGATATTTACATGAGCGAAATAGGCGAAGATGGTAGATTTAAACAACCTGTTAAGTTAAATAGCAATGTTAACTCTCCTGGCGAAGAAGAAAGTGTATTTATACATCCTGATAATATGACCTTATATTTTGCAAGTAACGGTCACCCAGGTTTAGGTGGTACAGATTTGTTTATGAGTAAAAGACAAGCTAATGGCGATTGGGGACCCGCAGTAAATTTAGGTTATCCAATTAATACAGCTAAAGATGAGAACAGTTTATTAGTTGACCCTGCCGGTAATTTAGCGTACTTTGCTAGTAGTAGAGAGGGGGGATATGGAGATTTAGATATTTATCAATTTGAATTACCTGAAGATGTTCGTCCTGAAAAAATAACTTATGTTAAAGGGAAAATATACAATGCAAAAACAAAAGAACCTCTTGAAGCCATTTTTGAATTATTTGATTTAGAAAAACAAGAAAAAGTTACGCAATCCTTTTCGCAAAAAAATGGCGAATTTTTAGTTACACTTACTTCAAATAAAAATTATATGGTTAATGTAAATAAAGAAGGTTTTGCATTTTATAGCGATAATTTTATTTTAAAAAATAAAGTAACGGATTTTTCGAAACCGTATGTTTTAGATATTCCTCTTCAGCCTATAGACACAGGAAGTGTTATTGAATTAAAAAATATATTTTTTGATGTAAATAAATGGGACTTAAAACCTGAAAGTAAAGTTGAGTTAAATAAATTAGTTGGGTTTTTAATTAAGAACGCATCGCTTAAAATAGAAGTGGGGGGTCATACAGATAGCGATGGAGATAAAAAAGCAAACTTAACATTATCCAATAACCGTTCTAAATCGGTTGTTGAGTATTTAATTAATGAAGGTAAAATACAGGCTAATAGGTTATCTTACAAGGGTTATGGCGATACAAAACCAAAAGTTAAAAACGATAGCCCTGAAAATAAAGCGAAAAATAGAAGAACAGAGTTTAGAGTTATTGCAAAATAATATTAATTTATATTAATATATAGTTTACCTTTGTGCCATGAAAGATGTTTTTTTAGTTAATTTAAAATTACCTGAATTGTTTAGTAAAGAATTATATGATTTAATACCTGAACAAAGAACATTAATTAATAAACTTTTAGAAAATAAAACTGTTTTATCATATGCATTAGATATGGATAGAAAAAATGTTTGGATATATATTGAAGCAGTTAGTGAACAAGAAGTAATGGATGTTTTAAGCACGTTTCCAATTATAAAATATGTAAAAGCCAACATTCATGAATTAGCTTTTTACGACTCGGCACCTGTTGGAATGCCTGAATTAATTTTAAATTAAATTTTTATAGCCCTTGTAACTTCATTTTTTCTTGGTGGCCCTTTTAATGTTTCAACCGTAAAACCAACTTCTTTAAGCATGCGTTTATACACTCCTTTAGCACAATGTGTAACAACACATGCGCCTATTGGTAAATGCTTAAACATTTTTTCAAATATTTCTTTTTCCCATACTTCGGGTGTTGCAGTATGCGAAAAACCTGAGTAATAAACAACATGATAAGGTAAAATATATTCAAAATTATAAATGTTTGTAAGTAATTTTTGAATTGAAAAATAGTTGTTAAGTTGAGTTGTTTTATTCCATTCGGCATTTATTAAATCTTTATAATTTAATTTTAAATTTATATCCTTAGTTAAATCTTCATAATTAAGTTGTTCGCATATTTTTAATTGAACCGGATTAATTTCAATGCTTGTACAAAAAACATTTTGTTTTGTGTTAGATGCTTCAAGTAAAGTTAAATATGTGTGTAAACCTGCACCAAAACCTACTTCTAATAAATTTATTGATGAACCAAATTTTTCAAAAGCATAGTTTAAACCATAATTTATAAATACTACTTTTCCTTCTGTAACAGCACCATGTAACGAATGGTATGCGCAATTAGTTTCTTTATTAATTAAAGTGTATGATCCATCTGAAGTTAAATAGGGTTCAAGATTCATTTACGTTTTTTATAAATTAAAAATAACAATGCAGGTAATAAAAAAATATCTGCTAAAACAGCAACAATTACAGTTATGCAAATTAAAAAACCAAAATAAAATGTGCTTTGAAAATCGCTTAACATTAAACTCATAAAACCTCCCATTAAAATAAATGTAGTTAATACAATTGGTTTTCCTGTTTCAAAATAAGTTCGTTTAAAAGCATATAATATACTTTTTCCGTACCCTAATTCTATTTTTAAACGCGAAATAAAATGAATTGTATCATCAGTTGCAATACCAAATGCAATGCTAAAAACTAATGATGTTGCAGCTTTTAACTCTATACCAGCGTAACCCATAAATCCAGCAATTACAATTAAAGGAAAAATATTAGGTAAAAAAAACACTAAAACCATTCGCCAACTTTTATGTAAAATGAAAGTTAAAATGGCAATAATTAATAATGAAAACCCAAAACCTTGTGCCATATTTTCTACCATATATTCATTATTTCTATCCATTAAATGAGCGGCTCCAGTAATATTTAAAGTTATATTAGATGTATCGCAGGTTAAATTATAATATGCTAATAATTTTTTATTTCTTTCACCTATTGTTAAACTTCCTTCATCTCGTATTTTCCCACTAATTCGTGTAAGCATTAAATCTGATGTTATAATTTTTTTAAGTTCCTTACTTTTTTTGTTTTGATTTATAAAATTTGTTATTTCTAAAAGATTATTTCCAACAGGTAAACTATCAGATTTAATATTATTTAAACTGTAATTTAATTGTTTAACAATTGCCGGAATTGATATTAAAAAACCTGCTTGATATTCTTTTTTAATAAAATTTTCTATTTTATTTAAAGATTGAATAGTGGTTGTATCTAATAAATTATTTTTTTTAACACCTATAGCAATTTCAAGTGGTCTAACGCCACTAAAGTGTTTGTCAAAAAAATTAAAGTCTTGTTTAATTTTAACTTTTTCACTTAAATCTTCAAGTAAAATGTTATTGGTTTTAATTTTTGTAATTCCAAATATCGAAATTAAAACTACAATTACAGAACTAACAATAATTGTTTTTTGATTTCTAAAAATCCAAAATAATCCATTACGCATAATCCTGGTAGATTTATTATTTTCATTGTGAACCGCAATTAATTTTTTTGGTGTAAAAAAATATAATAATGCAGGAAGTAAGGTGTAACTTAAAATAAAAGCAATTACAACACCAATTGATGTGTAAATTCCAAAATCTCTAATTGGTTGAATTGAGGTAAAAAGTAACGACAAAAAACCAACTACAGTAGTAATTAAAGTTAAAAATGTAGGAAATCCAACTTCTTTTAAGATTAAACTGTATATTTTATCTTTAACCGTTCCTTTAGCTAATTCTTCAAAGTATTTTGTAAAAAAATGTACAACATCGCTCATTCCTGCAATAAAAATCATTGTAGGTAACATTGTACACATTATATCAATTTGTTTACCTAATAATTGCATTATACCAAGTGTAAACAATACAGAAAGTATTACAATTATTATAGGGACGACTATTCCGTATAAGCTTTTAAAACTAAACCATAAAAATATAATTACTATAAAAAAAGAAAGGATTAAAAACAAAGTAAATTCTGTTTGTAATTTTGATAGATATACTTGTTGGGCATAAATTCTTCCAACATAATGTACATTTTCAAAATTATATTTATTAATGCAGTTTGTAATTTGTTTAGCTAAAACATCACTTTCTTTTTTAGTTAAAACGTCTTTAGTTTTTATAAAAATACTTAACGATTTAGCGTTGCTTGCAAAAAATGAGCCAATTAAATATGATGAATTGTAAATAGAAATACTATCATCTTTATACAAACTTTTATCGTTAAAATGCAAAATTTTACTTTGTACAGGAATTAATCCGCCAAACGAAATATGTTTTATGTTTGTTGGAGAAGTTACTTTTACAATGTTTTTAATTTTACCTAACTCTGTTGTAAAATTATTTATATCATTTAAAAAATTATATTCAAAAATTCCTTTATTTCTTTCTATAGCAATTAATGCAAATTCATTATCATACTCAAATGTTTTTCTGTAATTATTATAAATTTCAGTTTCATTATCTTCATTTGGGAAAAACGACTCAAAGTTGTAATTAAATGATAGTTTAGGTACAATTAAACTACAATAAACTGTAAATAAAATGACTAAAGTCAGTACTGTTAAATAGTATTTTTTTTGATTTTTAATTGGCTTTAAAATTAATAACAATTGTTGTTAATTTAATGTTTTTAAAGTAAAATAAAACTTATCTTTATTGCTTAAAATTATTTTTATGCCAAAAGGAATTTATAAAGTACCAACTCCGGTTAACGAACCAATTAAGCAATATGCAGCAGGTAGTCCTGAAAGAAAAGAATTACAATCTATGCTTTCTTATTTAAGAAGTATTGAAATAGATGTGCCTATGTACATAGGAGGAAAAGAAGTGCGTAGTAATGTTGTTGCCCGTTTACACCCCCCACATGAGCATAAACACACTTTAGGGCAATATCATAAAAGTGATAAAACACATATACAACAAGCAATTGACGCTGCTTTAGCCGCAAAAGAGCAATGGGCTAATTTACCTTGGGAACATAGAGCAAGTATCTTTTTAAAAGCAGCAGATTTAATTGCAGGTCCGTATAGAGCAAAACTAAACGCTGCAACTATGCTTGGGCAAAGTAAAAACGCTTTTCAGGCTGAAATTGATAGTGCTTGCGAAATAATAGATTTTTTAAGATTTAATGTTTCGTTTATGACTGAAATTTATAACGAACAACCAATTAGTGGGCCTGGTATGTGGAATAGAATAGAATGGAGGCCATTAGAAGGATTTATTTACGCACTCACACCATTTAACTTTACAGCCATAGCAGGTAATTTACCTACAAGCTGTGCTATGATGGGCAATACTGTTGTTTGGAAACCAAGTAATACGCAGGTTTATAGTGCAAATGTGTTAATGGAAGTATTTAATAAAGCTGGCGTACCTGCAGGTGTAATAAATTTAATTTACCCAAGCGGGCCAGATGCTGCCGAAGTAATTTTTAATCATAAAGATTTTGCTGGAATTCATTTTACAGGTAGCACCGAGGTGTTTCAAAACATTTGGAAATCTATTGGAAACAATATTCATAAATATAAATCGTATCCAAAAATTGTTGGTGAAACTGGCGGTAAAGATTTTATTGTTATTCATCAATCTGCAGATGTTAAAGAAAGTGCAGTTGCTGTTGCGCGTGGTGCCTTTGAGTACCAAGGACAAAAATGTAGCGCTTGTTCTAGAGCTTATGTGCCAGCAAGTATGTGGCCTGAGTTTAAAAAACAATTTGTTGACGATGTAAAATCAATGAAAATGGGAGGAACAGAAGATTTTACCAATTTTGTTAATGCAGTAATAGACGAAAAAAGTTTTGATAAATTAAAAGGAGCAATTGACAAAGCAAAAACTGATAAAGGAGTTGAAATAATTGTTGGAGGTAATGCAGATAAATCGGTTGGATATTTTATAGAACCTACAGCTATAAAAGTTGATGATCCAAAATACACAACCATGTGCGAAGAATTATTTGGCCCAGTTTTAACCATTTATGTTTACGATGATAATAAGTTTGAAGAATTATTAGATATTGTAGATAGCACAAGTATTTACGCATTAACAGGCTCTATTATTGCAAACGATAGATATGTAATTGATTTAGCTTGTAAAAAATTAGCAAATAGTGCAGGTAATTTTTATATTAACGATAAATGTACAGGTGCTGTAGTTGGGCAACAACCATTTGGTGGAGCAAGAGGTAGTGGAACAAACGATAAAGCCGGACATAAGGTAAATTTATTGCGTTGGGTGAGCCCACGAACAATTAAAGAAACTTGGGTTCCGCCTGTAGATTACAGATACCCATTTTTACAAGCCGATTAATTGGTTGCGTAATATATTTTACATATTATTTTTATTGTGCTTTAAATTAAGTTATTCTCAAAGCTATTTAGATAGTCTTAACTTAAAAATTAAGAACGCTAAAAACGATAGCGTAAAAATAGATACTTATTACAAGGCTTCTTTTTCTGAAAAATTAAATCAAGAACAAAAAGACTCTTTAATTTTTTTAATTGGTGAACTTGGCAAAAATTCAAAATTAAAAAGGCTTAATTCATACGCTATATTTAAACAAGGCTATTATTTCGATGATTTAAAAAAATACGATAAAGCACTTGAAAGTTATATTTTAGCCCTTAAAGAGGCTGAGAATGTAAGCAATTTGTATGTTCAAGTTATTTGCCATAATAGAATAGGGAATGTTTATTCAAATGATGGAAAATATAAAATTGCAATTAGGCAATACCATTACTCCATACCAATTGCAAAATTAATATACGACAGTACAGATTTGTCAGAGAACTATAACGCTTTAGGTACAATTTATAAAAACATAAATCAAACAGATTCCTCATTATTTTATCATTTTAAAGCTTTAGAAATAAGATTAAAAAATGGTAAAAAAAAATATTTAGCTAACACTTATAATAATATTGGTTTAATTTATAAAAAAACAAAAGATTATGATAATGCAATTAGTTTTTTAAATAAAGGTCTTCAAATAAGATCAAAATTAAATGATATAAAAGGAGTCTCTGGATCTAAAATTAATATTGGAAATGTACTTAATTTAAAAAAAGAATATAAAGAAGCTTTAATTCATTTAGAAGAAGGAACAAAATTAGCTTTTGAAAATAAAATAGGTAATTTTTATTGTAATGGATTACTTGGAATTCAAAGCAGTTTATTTAATTTAAAAAAGTATAAAGAATGTTGTTTAATTTGGGAAAAGTATAAAAATGCAAAAGATTCAATTGAAAGTGAAAAGAATAACAATGAATTACAAGAATTAGAAATTAAATACAACAGCGAAAAAAAAGATGCTGAACTTAAATTAAAGTCTGAGCAAATTAAAAATAAAACAGAACAAAATGCTAAACAAAAAAATTTAATTATAGCTTCTGTTGTGGCTTTATTAATGTCTTTAATTGCAGTTATTTTTATTTACAGAAGTTTTGTGTTAAATAAAAGAAACGCCAAACAATTAGCCTTTAAAAATTTATTAATTGAAGAAAAAAATAAAGAAATTACAGACAGTATTAATTATGCAAAATTAATTCAACAAAGTTTATTGGCATCGGAAACTATATTAAAGAAAAATTTAAAAGATTATTTTATCTTATATAAACCTAAAGATATTGTAAGCGGCGATTTTTATTGGGCAGCAGAAACTAATAATGGGTTTTTAATGGCATGTGTAGATTGTACTGGTCATGGCGTACCAGGCGCTTTTATGAGTTTAATTGGTAAAGAAAATCTTGATAAAGCTGCAGCTATTAGTAGCAGTCCGAAACAAGTTTTAAGTTTATTAAATGTTGGAGTAAAAAAATCACTCAATCAAAACGAAAACAATACCAATCGAGATGGTATGGATATTGCTTTAATAAACATAAATTATTTAGCAAATGGTAAAACTAAAATTAATTATGCTGGTGCAAATCGTTCATTATTAATTTTAAGGAAAAGCAATTCAATTGTAGAAGAGATTAAATCAACAAAAACAGCTATTGGAGGCTTTACAAGTAATGAGCAAGAGTTTAATGAAACCGAAATTATTTTGGACTCAGGCGATTTAGTATTTATGACTACCGATGGTTATGCTGACCAATTTGGTTTCGAAAAAAACAAAAAAATGACCACTAAAAAATTTAAGGAAATTTTGTTAAACAATAAAAACACTCAAATTTCTGAAATGAAAAGTAACTTAGAAAACTTTTTCATATACTTTAGAGGAAAACTAGACCAGGTAGATGACGTTTTAGTTATTGGTTTGAAATTTTAAATTCTGTAAAAATTATTTTTTTTAATTAAATTATTAAAACAAATGCTTTAAATAATAATTTTATGTTAATTTTTTTTGTTTTGTCTAAAATTGAGTAGAATTTAACATTTAAATTTTGCGTTGGCTTAAAAATAAATTACTTTAGCTTAAACAAAAACAAACACAACATGAGAATAAAATTACTTTCACTAGCAAGTTTACTCGCTTTTGGAACCTATGCTCAAAAAAAGGTTACAAATTCTGCACTACCAGTAAACATTGTTCAACAACCACAACATATAAATAATAGAGGTTGTTACACTCAAATACCACCTGCAGAGTGGGATGCATGGTTTAACCAAAAAGTTGAAGAATTTAAGCAACAACAAGGTAAATCAAACATGGCAAATTACACAATTCCTGTTATATTTCACATCATTCATGGTGGGCAAGGTGTAGGTACAGCTCCAAACATTTCTCAATCTCAAGTTAATTCTCAGATGGGACCTTTAAATGCAGATTATGCAGGTACAGGTTTTAATGTTGGAAATTTAGCAGCAACTGCATTTTCAGCCGTTGGTGCAGCAAATACTAACATAAATTTTTGCTTAGCGCAAAAAGACCCTAGTGGAACAACGTTAACAGAACCAGGGATTCATAGATATAACTATAATTCATTAACTTTATCAGGTGGGTTTACTCAAAAAAATCCTGCTCATTCTAATTATAATACTCCTTCTACATTTCAAAATTTTTGCAATAGTATAATGAAACCTCAAACTATTTGGGATCCTACACGTTATTTAAATATTTGGGTTTCTGATTGTAATAGCGGAGCAGGCTTATTAGGTTTTGCTACTTTTCCGGCTGGTAGTGGTTTAACAGGTTTACCTGGTGGGCTAGGTACAAATACTACTGATGGTGTTTGGGCACATTATGCAGCAACAGGAACTGTTGGAACATTATACACGCAATACAATAAAGGTAGAACATGTTCTCATGAAATTGGCCACTGGTTAGGTTTACGCCATATTGGAGGAGATGGAAACGGAAACATTTCAGGCGATTGTTCTGCAACAGATTATTGTAACGATACGCCACCACAAAAAGGTGGATTTGCTGGTGGACAATACGGTCAAAATTATGGTGCACCAACTTATCCTTTATATGCAACAGGTTCTAACTCATGTGCGGGCGCTCCAAATGGGAATATGTTTATGAATATTATGGATTATGTTGATGATCCTTATTGCTATATGTTTACACCAGATCAACGTTCACGTATGCAAACAGCAATGGCAAATGGTACTCATCGTAATCAATTAACAGCAAGTGCTGCAACATTATGTAATATATCTGCTTCTGCGCCAATAGCTAATTTTAGTATTCCTGCAAATGGTTGCATAAATACATCAATTGCAACTAATAACTCATCTAATGGTAATCCAAATCCTACTTATGTTTGGAGTTCAAGCCCTTCTTCAGGTGTTTCATTTAGTCCAAACAATACGGCAACAAATCCAAGTATTAACTTTACAACACCGGGTTCTTATACAATTTCTGTTGTTGCTACAAATTCATTAGGGTCAAACACAGATTTTAATGCAATTGTAATTTCAAATTGTAGTGTTACACCTAATTGTGATGATACTTTATCTCATTTTTCTAATGCAGATACTTTAAATGTATTTAAAGGCGGGGCAGATGGAAGCACTCCAGGTTGTAGTCCAAATGCAGGATACATTGCAGGTAGTAACTGTTATGGAGATTTAGAAAAAGCAGAATATTATACCAATGCAGATTATAGTGCAATTACCACACCTGAAATTACAGGTGTAATGGTTTTATTTTTTAATAATGGTTCAAGAGGTACTGGTGGAAATGCATCTTCATCTGTTGGTATGAGAATATATAATTCTACATCAACTACATTTACTGGAGCACCTTCAGGCATTGTGCCTAATTCATCAATAGGATTCACTAGTACAACATTAGGTTCAATTATGGCAGTTACTTCTCAAACTAACGTTAGTTACTGCGGTAATCCTGCTTTAGCATTTTCTACACCAATAATTAAACCTTATCGTTTTAATTTTGGTACGCCTGTTTCAGCACCTTCATCAGGTGGATTTTTTGCATCACTTGTTTTACCTACAGGAACTGGAGATACAGCAGTTGTATTTAATGCAGGTGTTAGTACTGCTGTTAGCAGAGGGTACGAAAAATGGACAGGGGTTCCTGCGGCACAAGCTTGGTACGAAATGAAAACCGCTTGGGGTTTTAATGCTAATTTAGCTATTTTACCAATTATGCAATGTGGTACACCAAGTGGAATAAAAACTACAGAGTTTTCAAATTCTGTAATGTTATATCCTAACCCAAGTAATGGCGAATTAAGTTTAATTACAACGTTTGCTACTAACCAAACAATAGAGGTTACTATAAACAATGTAATGGGACAATTAATGGGGTCAAGTAAACATAATAATGTAACTAACGAGGTGTTTAACCTTGATTTAAAAAATTATAGCAACGGTGTTTACTTTGTAACTATAAATAATGGAAACGAAAAAATAGTTAAACGAATAGTTTTAAATAAATAAAAATTAAGTTTGTTTTTTATAGCCGATTCAGAAATGAATCGGCTTTTTTGTTATAGATTGATTTTGGTTTAATTAAAACACGTATATTTGCTTAAAATGAGCAACTTAGTTACATTAAAAGATAAACAATTTAAACCTTATTTGGACGAAAATAAAATTGCTTTTGCTGTAAAAAATTTAGCAAAAAAAATTAATACCGATTTAGAAAATGAATTTCCAATTTTTTTAGTTGTACTAAATGGTTCATTTATGTTTGCCTCAGATTTATTAAAAGAAATTACAATACCTTGTCAAATTTCGTTTATTAAATTAGCTAGTTATCATGGTACATCAAGCACAGGTACTGTTTCAGAATTAATAGGATTAAGCGAAGATTTAAGTAACAGAACAATAGTAGTTGTTGAAGATATTGTAGATACTGGAACCACAATTGAAAAATTAGAAGTAGTTTTACAAAGAAAAAATGTAAAACAAATAAAAATTGTAACTGCTTTACTTAAACCAGATGCTTATAAAAAAGAAAGAAAAATTGATTACGTTGGAATAGAAATTCCTAACGATTTTGTTGTTGGATATGGTTTAGATTATGATGGATTAGGTAGAAATTTAAAAGAAATATACGTTTTAGCTTAAATAAATAATATGGAAAAAATGTTGAATTTAGTGTTGTTTGGCCCTCCAGGAGCAGGCAAAGGCACACAATCAGAAAATTTAATTAATAAATATAATTTAGTGCATTTAAGCACTGGCGATATTTTAAGAAACGAAATTGCAAACGGCACAGAATTAGGAAAACAAGCTAAATCTGTTATGGATAGTGGCCAATTAGTTAGTGATGAAATTGTAATTGGAATGATAGAAAATAAATTAGATGCAAATCCAACTGCAAAAGGGTTTATTTTTGATGGATTCCCAAGAACTGCAATACAAGCAGAAGCCTTAGATGATTTATTGCAAAAAAAAGGTACTGGCATAAGTGCAATGGTTGCACTTGAAGTGGATAATGAAGAGTTAGTTAAACGATTATTAAATAGAGGTAAAGATAGTGGAAGAACAGATGACCAAGACGAAACAATTATTAGAACTAGAATTCAAGAGTACAATAATAAAACTTTGCCGTTAAAAAATTATTATAACGAGCAAGGTAAATTTCATAGTATTAATGGAATAGGTTCTGTTACTGAAATTTTTAACAATATTGCTGATAGAATTATTTTTATTAAAGCAGAAATGGAATTAACTCATCTTGAATCGGATATTGAACATTTAGATTTAACAATAAAAGATTTTGATGTAGCAAAAGATATTGAACCTGAATTACTACTTGAAATAGACGCAATTAAACGCGCTGAAGCAGAAGAATTAGCAGAAACAAAAACCAAAAAATCGCCTAAAAATGTTGGTGCTAGTTTAAAAACAAAAAAACCTGTTGTGAAAAAAGTAGTTAAAACTTCTGTTAAACAAAAACCAGTTAAAAAGGCTAGTTCTAAAAAAACAAAAACTGTTGTAAAGAAAAAACAAAGCGTTAAAAAAGCTGTAGCTAAAAAACCAATTAAAAAAGCGGTAAAAAAAGTAGTTAAAAAATCTATTCCTAAAAAAACAGCTAAAAAGATAAGCAAAAAAGTAGTTAAAAAAGTTGTTGCTAAAAAGCCAATAAAAAAGGCTGCTTCAAAAAAAATAATTAAAAAACCAATCTCAAAAATTAAAAAAGCTACTAAAAAAATTGCTAAAAAAGTAGTTAAAAAGGTTGTTGCTAAAAAAGCATTACCAAAAAAGTTAAATAAAAAAGTTGGTAAAAAGAAAAAGTAAGTTGTTTTAAATTGGATACTAATTTTGTTGATTACGTAAAAATTTGTTGCCGCTCAGGTAAAGGCGGTGCTGGCTCTATGCATTTTCATAGAGATAAGTTTACTGCAATGGGTGGCCCAGATGGAGGAAATGGAGGCAGAGGTGGACATATAATATTAAAAGGCAATAAACAACTGTGGACGTTAATTCATTTAAAATACCGTAAACATGTTATTGCAAGTGAAGGAGAAAATGGAGGAAGCGCAAACAGTAGCGGCAAGCAAGGTGTAGATGAAATTTTAGAAGTGCCTTTAGGTACAATTGCACGAGATGCAGAAACCGGTGAAATTGAATTTGAAATAACAGAAGATGGCCAAGAGGTTGTTTTTGTTGCAGGAGGTAGAGGAGGTTTAGGTAATGCTAATTTTAAAAGCCCAACCTTACAAACCCCTAAATTTGCACAACCTGGTGAAACCGGAAAAGTTGAGTGGAAAATTTTAGAGTTAAAAGTATTAGCCGATGTTGGTTTAGTTGGCTTCCCAAATGCTGGTAAATCAACTTTACTATCTGTTGTAAGCGCCGCAAAACCCGAAATTGCAAATTACCCATTTACAACACTTGTACCAAATTTAGGCATTGTAAAATACCGTAATTATAAAAGTTTTATAATGGCAGATATTCCTGGTATTATAGAAGGAGCAAGCGAAGGCAAAGGTTTAGGTTTACGCTTTTTAAAACATATAGAACGCAACTCTATGCTGCTTTTTATGGTTGCTTGCGATACAACTGATGTGGTTGAAGAATATAAAATATTATTAAAAGAATTAAAAAAATTTAATCCTGAATTGTTAGATAAAAAAAGAGTTTTAGCTGTTACAAAATCTGATTTATTAGATGATGAATTAGAAGATGAAATGCGTAAAGATATTTTTAAAAAATTAAGAGGGAAAAATAAAACAGAAGTTATTTTTATTTCAAGCGCTACCGGTAAAAATATTCAGTTGCTCAAGGATATGCTTTGGATGAGCATGAATGATTGATTTTTACTTGGCATTTAAAACAAAAATTAAAAAGTCTAAATCTTGGGTGCACTTAATTTGGATGGCCTGCAGAATTAGAATTTTCAATAATTTCAATTGCTTTCTCAAGTATTTCATCTCTTTGTTCACTTATTCCTTTTATGGATGGGTGTATCTCAATATCAGGTTTAATTCCAATTCTTTGCGTTTCTGTACCATCAGGATAATATACACCTATCCCACTAATCATTGTTTTAACCCCCCCAGGAAGTGAAAGAATTGAGATGTTACCATCTGCACCGGCAGAAGAACTTCCTATTGTAATTGAATTAGAAGCCGTTTTAAATGCCATAGCGTGATATTCTGAGGAACTTTGAGTGTTTTCGTCAATTAAAATTACGACTTTGCCTTTATAATAATTTTTGTTTTTAATGCCTACTTTTAATTTTTTTGAGTATGTAAAATAGCCTGGGTTTTGAATACTACCATTAGTGAATTTTACGAAATTCTTTGGATGACGAAAAAAATACCTGCCAAGATGAAAAACAATAAAATCCGATGGATAAACCCTTAAATCTATAATTAGGCCTTTAGTTTTAAGTATATCAGGCATAAATAAATTTAAATAGTCTTTTTTTATGGAACCAACGTTTAAATAAGCAATATTGGAGTTTATTAATTTATAGCATGTATCTTTTTTAATTATTTTATCATTAGTAGAAAATTTACTTATAGGATAACAAGAAACATTAATTTTTTTAACTGTGGTATTTCTATTTGCAACAATAATTAAACTAGAATCATTTGTGCGGAGAAGATTGCTGCATAAGTTTCTAAGCTGAGTTTTATAATTCGATCCAGAAGTAATTGCAAGTCTTTCATTCAATAGCTCTTTAATACTTTCCCCGTTAATACTATCGATAATGTCACCTATTTTCAAACCAGATGTTTCGCCTAAGTTATCTTTGTAACCTGTAACTACAAGTTTACTTTCAATAAATCTAACATTTAAAGGGGCGATTTTTAATCCTTTATATTGTGCTATTGTTTCATCATTTCCATAAAGTTGAGCATGTGAATCTTTAACTCTTGAAATTAAAGTGAGAATTGCCAATTTATATTCAATTTCACTGGAACTGTTGAAAAAAACAGGTATAAACTCTGGTAAAATATCATTCCAATTTTGATCTATCAAATTGCGATAAGGATAGAAATATTGTATGATATTCCAGTAACGAATTAACCCAAGTAATCGTAAATATGAATCTGGAATTTTTTTTTCTGAGTATTCAAGTTCAGAATCAAAATTTGGATTTAGGATACCTGGGTTCAGTTTTACGTAACGGTTTCTGCCGTTTCTTTTTAATCTTTTAACGTTATTTAGTTTTTTTATAATTGTATCATTTAATAAAGAATTATCTAACCAAGTGAAATCAGGCGTTAATTTCGTTTTCTCATTTTGTAAATTGAATCTTTTTAGCTTTTTATCGGAATCAAACAAGTTAAACCAATTGTGAATAATCTTATTAATATTTGTTGTATCTGACCTAATTATTTCTTTTAATGATTTAGTTAAAACTGAGTCCCAATCAAAATAACCATTTGCAACGGTAGGGTGGTAATATTTTAGAAATCCCCATGTTTGCCCAATAATAGTTATTTTTTCAATTAAAGTATCATTGATTTTATTGGACAAGTATATCATCCCAATTTCATTCCTTTCATCAAATCTCTTTGTGAATTGGTTTGTTAGAATATTGTAATTATCGTTGCTTTTAAACAGTTTTTGCCCAACTAATATATTAGATATTAGTGTCGTAAGAATAAATATTTTTAATTTTACCTGATTATTGAAATTATGCATACAGATTTACCTTTAGGAAAAATAATTCACAACTGTTGTTTAGATTTTTTATCTTTAGCTAATTTAGACGTATAATATCTAAATAGCAAATCATAAGTAACGAATTCGTTTAAACGAAAATTACCCATAAATATTCTATTTAGACTCATATGAATGTAACTAAATAATAAATGATTAAGATCAATTTCTAATTGGTTTCTATTTTTTAATACTATAATTTGTTCTGAAATTTTTTTAAGTGCAAGAGATCGTTCCTTTAAAATCACGTTAAGATATTCATTTTCAGCGTCAAATATTTTTTCTTTTTCGAAAAGCTCATTTAATAGGTTTTTATTTTTTCTAAATTTATTATCCAATTGAATTTTAACGCTCTTCCTTTTATAATTAAACTCATTTCCGAATGTGATTGTTAAATATTCCATTAGTTTGTGTTTCTGAAAAAAGTCTAGCCCAAAATCAGAGATTAGTCTATCTACACAAACAATTGCCCATTTCCATCGTAACTCGTGCCCATTCTCACCTCGAAATAAAGGCAGGGCGGAAATAACAGCTTGACTTTCTATATGGAATATCCTTTCAGTGTTTTCCATGTTTTTTGACCCATATCTCTCCAATTCTTGAATATACGTGTCAAGAATTAAATTAGTAATTTTTTTTGTTGATATAATTGGTTGAAATTCTTTGTTAATTAAAAATATGATTTTTGATATATTAGTAACATTATTACATTTTAATCTGAGCCTAATATGATGCTCTGGATCATTATACCTGATAAAAAACCATTGATTGATAAGTTTTCTTCTTTCTAATTTTAATATTATATCTGATATTATTTCAGTTAAGATGTTGTCTGTATGCTTAACACCGGTGTATATTTTATAATATAACCATTTACTTCCAATAGTATATACTCGTTTTTTATTTAAATTTTTCATGTTTGTTAAATAATGATTATTTAATAAATTACTTTCAACTATCTTATTTTTTTTTGAAACTATACACAAGCATTCATTTGTATGTGGTTTCCCTTCTTTATTTTTTATTAATGAATGTGTGTTATCGAATAAATATTCTTTAATAGTTATTTGTTCTTTATTCTTCACTGTATTAATGAAAACACTTAAACTTATTTTATTGGTCAAATCAAATAGTAACTCATTATCTCCTTCAATAAAAAGAACTTTGTCAGGTAAGTTATTTGAAGTTTTAAATTTATTCATGTTGTCTACCAGCTTGTCTTCATCTAAGCTAATGAAGTTTAAGAAATCTTTCTTTTTGAAATGCCAAGTTGCTGAGAATACAATTACACTGTCAATTTCAACTCTTGGTAAAAAGTCAAATTCTCTAGATAATGAACCCCAATTGAAAGAAGTATAATTTTTAATATTCTGATTTTGAATATCACAAAGAAATTCGTAAATTGGTAATGAATTGTGTGAATAATTGTGTGCATTACCTAATTTTGGAATTACCTCTTTTTTTAATAGTTTATGATATAAAATTATTTTATTATTTCTTACATATACAATAATATCCTTTAATTCAATTTGCTTGGTAATATTGGCATTAGATTTTGTTAAATAAGGAATTTCAAATTCTCTGAATGCTGGTCTGAAAATCACGTTACCTAATCTGCTCTGAGGCAAATGTATTATTTCAGCAATTATTTTATCTGGATTATTCTTTTGTTCGATGAAAGCTATTTCTTTTAAAATATCATTAATTTGATTATTAACATGACCGAATCTACCTAACAAATTTGTTGCGCTTGAGCCGCCAAAGGATTTTAAAATTATTTTATTATTAACTGAATCTAATACGCTGAACATAACCGCAAATGTATCGGCAAAGTAATTTTTCTCCTCAAGGTTTAAAAAATTGAATTCTTCGTGATTAATTTTAACTGTATATTCCTGATTTTTTATTGCTTTAATTAATTTTTTGAATAGAAATTCTTGAGTCTTATTCCATATTAATTGACTATCCAAAGGGAAATTTTGATTGATCTTTAAATCATCAATCAGTGGATTAATGCCGTTAAAATTACCAGATGAATAATTCATGCCTAAGTCCTTATCAAATAATTCTAGAATCGGTATTCCTTGCTGATCATATCTTTTTATAAATGCCTCTTTGAATTTTTTAAGGTTTTGATTTTCAAGATTAGGAAATAATTTATTTAGACTAATGATTGTTTGACCCAATTTACTTTGAATGCTATTAGATATTTTTCCAAAAGTAATATTATGTGAAAAATCAGTTTGAAAAATATCATTTTGATTTAGGGGCAAGTTAAGCTTTTTTAGATTTGCTTTTAATTTCTCATAAATTGATATCTCATTTATTTTATTGGAGTCTATTTTTTTTAGGGTTAAGTTAATATCAATTAGATAATTTATAATAACCATGAGGTTAAGATTATTAGCTCTTAGATTTATTATTTTTAGTTGTTCGATTAATTCTGAGAGATAATCTTTTCCGGTAACGAAAGGTTCAATCTCACTAACCAGAACTTGTGATTGAATTAACTCATCCACATATTTTAATGCCTCATCTTTTGAAACAGTTTCATCAGTTAATTGCGATACTATCTTATCTATATATTCCCCATTTCTTAAGATTATTTGTAGTTTTTTTAAATAAGGGTTAAAATCAATAGCGCTAATTTGATACGACCTATTGTTATTTTTATAAATTACCTCAACATACCTCAACTGCCCTGCTATCTCATAAGCACTATTGTTGAAGTAAAACTTTAAATGAGGTATGATTTCCACTTGATTTGAAACTAGAGAAGTTAGCTCACACAATATATTCATGTCAAGTTTAGTAACTCTTTCAATTGATCCGACAAGTTGTATAGATGAAAAATCGCCCCAGTTTGCTACTCCTATTCCTGCAAAAAGACCGAATGGGGTACACCTATTACACAGTCTAATTTTGTATTTATGTAGCGTGTTTTGAATCTTCTCCTTTTTGTAGGATTCTTTCTCTCTTGAAAGCTCATTGTGGAGTAATGGATTTGCAATATATAGCGATTCGGAAAATTTTTTATTATCTTCGAAGTTTACTTCTTCAAATCCGTCTTTATTTTGAATTGGTGAACGGAAAACAATCTGTGGAAAAAAAGTATAATCCTCTATCATTCTAAGTTATTTGCAAGCACCTATCCCAATCCATAGTTTTAGGATTTAAGAATCCAATTAGTGATAAACCGACTCCGGACATACCAGTTAAAAATGAAGGATCGTTTATCACAATTGCATCCTGATTATTAGTATTATATTTTGAAAATTGGTCACTAAAATTGGCTAACTCTAGAGTTTTTTCAAGCCAATTTAAAGATGCTTCTTTTATTCTTAAATCATTTGTATAATTGTAAAACCTATTGTATATGTGTGCTATACCTGCAGACCCATGACAGAGTCCTATGTCAAGAGTCGCTTTTTCCTCAACTTTTCTAAAAGTAGTTTTAATAACTATATCTACTGCTTTCATTTTCCATTCTTGGACACTGTACCTGCTGCCGGCATTCCAAAGCATGCAGGCAATACCTAAATCTCCATAACACCAAGCCAATCTTGATTTGTAATCTGTTGTTTTATTGTCCATAACCTTTAAAATATCTGGAAAATAATTAAAGTAATTGCTATCTGAATTATTTTCAAAATTCAATATATTGTTTATTGATTTGAATACTAATGGGCGTGTTAAATTGTCAAATTCCCTATCAAACTTCAATAAACAACTAATCAAACTAGGAATTCCATGTGATAGTCCAAAATTAACCTCATCATTATTTATACTTTTAGTTCTCAAACTAGCAAATACCCATCTTATACTGTTATTTTCAATGTAAATTGCTTGATTCGCAATAATCTCAATGATTTTTTTTTGTAATTTTTTTTTTCGATGTAATATACCTGATTCTTTATAAAATACAATTGTACCTATAGAACCATATAATATATCGTAGTTTTTGTATTCACAGTCACTTAGTAAAATTTTATCTAAATAGTTTTCGAAATCATTAAAAAATTTATTATTGTCTAAATATAGAAATCTTTTATTTTTTAAGTAGGATAAATACCAAAATATCCCTGAGATTCCATTTGTTAGATGTGGATCAAAAGAATTATTCTTTAAATAAGATTCAAAATTCTTTAACAGAAATTCTTCGACATCATTGTTAAGTTTTATTTTAGAATTAATTAAGGAATAATTTTTTTTGAATAAACTTATGCCACACCAACCATCAATTAGCCCCAAGTTATTTATGTTTGTTGGAGTTTCATTTAGAATACTAAATATTTCTTTTAATTTATTCTTAATAATAATATTCATTGTATTCTAAACTAATCAAATTGGCAGGTACCGTCCGTTTTTTTGGGACACGGGTGACCATCTACCCCATCTGTATAACAACCTATACAAATATTATATGTGTGAGATACACAAACTCTAAATATACTTGCAAATACATGATCGTTGGGATTGGTAATATTATTAGAATCAGGATTTAAATAAGCAATTGTATCCTTATTTAATTTGAGTTTAGAGATGTTTTTGAGTTTCTCTTTCTTTTTCATATTTTAAATTTTAATAATTAATCATGCTAAATATTTCCAATCATTACCATTAATTGTTACCTCCATGGGGTAGGTTTCTGCATTTTGGGTGCTTCCGCTAATGCTAACATCTAACTGTAATTCAAAATCATCCTCAAAATCAACCAAATTATGGTAAGTACCTGTAATATCGCTTCCTGTTCGGGTGGCTATAATAACCTCCTTAAATAAGTAATACACACCTGCTTTTTTAATGTACAGCCTTACCATGCCATCGTTTACATTACTAATATTTGTTATCACAATGTTCTTAACACTGGAGCCTTTTCCGTTAGAGAAGGCTGTGCCTGATGTATAAATATCGTAAATAGTACCGGTGCCGTTTAAGTTAGTGTTGGCAATGGCCAATTTCCCAAAACCCCAATTGGTTTTAAACTGTGTGGTATCTGTTCTTACGGCAGGAGCGTAATATAACCAATCCATAGCTTCGGCAATTACATTAAAAGTTTCTGCATTTTGTGTACTGGCTTGTATAATAAAGCCTGCTTTTAAAGTAAAATTCAATTCCAGTTCAGCTTCAAAACTTGGCGCCACACCTGTGTTGGTAATTGCAGGCACGTCAACTTCGTGTAAAAGCAATTTAGTGGTGCCGTTATCTAAAAACAAACGCACCATGCCCTCGGTTGTTGCACCTATAGCTTTAATATATACCTTTTTTATTAATGTACCATTGCTGGCACCGGTTACAACAGCGGCAAATGTACCTGTACCATCTAAATTAGGGTTGGCTACAGATAGGGTTGCAATTCCGGTGTTTGCTATGTATTGTGTTTCTTCTGCCATAAATGAATTTTTATGCTTTTATAAGTTTCAACCATTGATTCCTGTTAATTTCGTATAAAAATTTTATTAATGGATATTCTTGATTTTCTTTTGTCTTAAAACAAAAGAAACAAAAATTCAAGACTGCGAAATATTTTCTTGTGAAATTATCGCAGCTCCAAGCCGGCGATTTAAGCGCTTCGCGAGATACAAAAATCGCTTTCGCACTGGCAAAACTTCTTTTGGCGCTGCTAATTTCACTAAAAAAATATTTCGAGGTCAAAAATATACTCATTTGTAAACCAAAATTTTTATGACTTTAAAAGAATATCCATTTAATATAATAAATTAAAATAATTTGTTTACCATGCTCCAACGCAGTGTACTGGTTTCTCCGGCAACTGTTTTTTGTCCGGAAATTAAAACCCAAAAACCTGCCGATAAACTAGGAACTGTTACATTTCCAGAAGTTCCTGTGTTGGCAGTGTATTGATTGCTTATGCTTGCTGTCGTTCCACCATAAGCCTCTAAAGTAGTATCATTTATAACGGGGTATAAGCGAGAAATATTATCTACGGTATTTACAGTTGGCCTGTAGTTTGCAATTGCAGTAGCCCCTGTTAAAGAATTTGAAGTGTTAATATAAATTTTGTAAGTTTTAATATTAGCGCTATTTGTAAATGTTAAACTTGAATATACTTCCATTAAATTTCCAGTAGAAAATAGACCTGCCGGTACTTGCAAAGCGTGTAAAATCTCCTCAGTGGTTACGGCAGTGTTAGATGCTGGCGTGTAATTTGTAATAGCAGGGTTGGCCGGATATCTCCAATCGTTACCTTCTACAACTATAGAAAATGTTTCTGCTTTTTCTGTTGAAACTCTAATTTCCCAACCAGCCTTTAAGCTAAAGCCACCCATGTCTAATTTATATTGGTAAGCTTTTTCTGTACCAGTTTGAACAATGGCCGGAACCGGAATCTCTTTAAACAAGCGATAGTTTGTTGTATCAAAAATATAAATTCGGATCATTCCCATGGTGGTGGTTCCTTGAGCTTTGATTATTAATGAATCAATGCGCGCACCCCTAAAAGTGGTTGAAGATCCTGCGGTAAAGGCAGACCAAATATTGGTATTTAATGTCCCACCGGTTAAGGTTGTATTGGCAACATTAATAACTGCGGTGCCTGTGTTAGCGGTAAAATTGGTACTTTCTTGCCTTACAGAAGGTGTGAAATAATTCCAATCTACAGAGTCGCTGATAATATTAAAAGTATTAGCAATTTGAGTAGTAACACGAATTTCAAAATTTGCTTTTAAACTCATGTTGCAATTCAACGTATATTCGAAAGCAGGATTTGTTGCACTTGGCGTGTTGGCCAAAACACCTACTTCATGTACTAATCGGGTGTTTGTACCATCAAACAAGAAAAAACGAACCATGCCCTCAGCAGTTGTACCTGTTGCTTTTATAGTAATTGATTTTACTAATGTGCCATTTGAGCCGCCCCTCACAAGCATCCAAATATTAGTGTTTAATGTTCCCGAGCCTGTTAAAGAAGTGTTTGCTGCTGTAATTTGTGTTGTGCCTGTGTTAGCTGTGTACTGTGTTTCTGCTGCCATAATTTTTATTTATTAATTTGTAAATTATTTTTTAGTAGCTCATGTCCAATGCTTACATTGTAATAACAAAATCTTGTATGGTATTCATATATGCTTGAATAGATACGCCAGGTGCGAGATAGTAATCCAATTCAAAAGATTTTTCAAATGCCTGCTGAGTGCCGGTTTGTACCTCATTATCTATTTGAATGGAGTCTATATTAATTGTAGAACTTCCATTAAATAAGAATAAAAATATGGAGCCTCGTACTGTGTTAGAAAATCCTTTAACTGTTATTGATTTAACCAAAGTACCATTTCCTGCACCAGTAATTAGTGTAACAGTATATGGACCTGCATTAAATAGTGTTGTTGTAGTGGCTGCAGTGTATTTAACCATCTCATTAATATTGGTAGTAACACCAATTTCTTTAAGCATGTTTCCAGTATCAATATAATTTAACATAGCAAACTTTTTATCTAAATTAGTTTTTGAAACGAGTTTTGTCAATTTATATTTAATGTAAAATATGTCGTAGAGTTAGCATTTGAATGAATAAATCTTTAATTTTTTGAAAATAAATTGTATAAGTAGTTGAAAATTAATATATTTGATTAACAAATAATTACGCCGTAATTTACATTTTATGATTACAGAAAATGACATTAAGTATGCACAACGTTTAAGAGGATTGCGTTTAAACCAAGGTTATAAACAAGAAACTTTGTCGGAAATATTAGGTTTGCAAAACCAACAAGAATATAGCAAACTTGAAAATGGTAAATTAAATTTTACTGATGAATTAATATCTAAAATTAGTAAAGCATTTAAAATAAGCCCAAGCGAATTTGTAAATCCGACATTATACAATAATTTTAATAACAGTCCTCAATCAAATACTCAAAATAGTTTTAATAATAATGAAGGTTTTGTTAATCAATTATTAAAAGCCAAAGATGAAACAATAATCACGCAAAAAGAGTTAATAGAACATTTAAAAAAAGAAATAAATGATTTGAAAGAAAAGAGGTGTTGATTTAAATTTTGCTTCACTTAATATTATATACTATAAAAGCAAAAATTTAATCGTTAATATAATTTCTTACTTACCAGCATAGCCAGCGTAACTTTTGTGATATTTAACATAAAAAAATTACTGGTTTTAATTTTCAGTATCACAAAGTTAATGCTAAATAAATTTAGATTTTATTTTTTGTTTTAAAAATAAGCTCTAACCTGAGCTCCTCCTAAATGCACAATGTTTGATGTGCCGTTTTTTCTTCCGTTATAATTTATACTAATTTGAATATTTTTATTTAAAAAACGCTCGTAACTTAATTCCCAAGTATAATTGCTTCCGTTACTTAATGCGTTTAACATTTCATACCCAACCGATGAGTTTTGATTACCATTAAAAATAATTTGTATGTAATCAAATTTTGCATTTAAACTTCCTTTTTCTGTTTGATTATATTTTCCTTCAATTCCTAAAGTAGTTATTATTGCTTTTTCAATATCAAGCCCTATTAAGTTTTGTTTAATTTCGTAATTTCCATTTAATGCAACTCTATAATTTGTTGTTGGCTGAAATGATAATTTATTTTCTGTTTTATAACTTTCTATTAAATAATTTCGGGTACTAAATAATTGCGATTTATTACCCTTTTGAGAGTATGTGTTAATTGAATTTAATGCCCATGCTTTAAAAAAGTTTAATCTAATACGCCCTTCGTGACTTATTAATTCTTTATTTTCTAATCCATTTACTAATAATTGTCTAGATTGGTTATTCATAAAAACATAATCTAATCCAAATACCTGTGAACTTTGATTAAAAAAAACACTACCTCTAATATTATTGTTTTTAGCAAGAAGCAAACTATCGTTTAAATTATAAAACGGATTGTATTGTTGGAAATTATTTATACTAATATTTTTATTGTCTAATCTATAATTTAATTGAAAAATGAATCGAGTGATTACATTTTTGAAAGTAGAATTTATTTTTTTAATGTAACTAGATGGTCTTATACTTGTGCTTAAACTAAATTGATTTTGTAAAACTTTTATATACTGATTTGTAGGGGTATAAATTCTAATGTATTTTGCTTGATCAGAAAATTGTGCAATTTCAAATTCATTTAACTCTTTAATTTTATTATCATTGTAATCTACCCAAGTGTATTGCCCTTGCCCAGGTGCTACTTCTAAATAATAAAACTCTTTTTTATTTTCTAGGCCGTAACCAGATTCGTAAAACAAATTCGAAACAATTAATCCTTTAAAATACCTTGGGTTATATTCAATTCTATTTAATAAAGTATTATCGGGTTTTAATGCTGTTCCAACTAAATTTTTTGTTTGAAAATTTCTATAAGTTGCTATAAATTTTATTGGATTATTTTTAATGCTATATAAATCAATTACTGCTCCAATATTTTGCGCATAAGTACTATCTTTTAATTCGTTTGAGTATGCTAATTTATCCCGTCTTTCTTTATAAAATAGTTTATAGTTAGTTTTAGCACTATCTGCGTTACTTATACTTCCTTCCCATTCCCAAAACTGATACGCATTATTTTTTAAATTACTTGAAACAGAATTTTTTAAAAGATTATGTTCAAAATCATCTGTAAATCCTAATTTTATTTTATTTATTTTTTGAAAAGTTGAACTCTTATGACGATAAAATTCGCTTTTAGTAAAATTTAATTGATCGTTACTGTTTAATAAACTACTAGTTAAATTACTGCTAAAGTTTTTAAGTTTAATTGAATAATTAAAATTGTTTTTTAAACCACTATAAGTTGTTCCTTCAGTAAACATATTAGCAGCATAGCCAACTTTATTTCCATTTTTAAAAATTAATCCAATTTCACCATTACTTATATTTTGATCGTTATAAATAATTCCAGTTAATGCTCTGTTCCAGTCTCTGTCAAACTCAGTAGTTCTATATCTTTCAATATAATTAAATTTGTTTTGTATGTATTCGTGGTTAGCATTGTAATAAAATAATGTTTTACGTTTTAAACTATCTTCTGAAATTATAATATTGTTTTTTGTGTAAAATTTAAATCCGCCAGCTTCATCATTTCCTTTATCTGAAGTTGAAAATGTATTTATGTCGTTTTTAGTATATGCACCTTCAATTCCAATAGAATGGATAATAGAATTAGAATAAGTAACACCTGCAACAAGCATTTGTGTTTGTTTTGGAGTAGCTAAAGGTATAATAGGTTCGAAATTACCTTGTAATATTCCGCTTATTGGAGCAACCCATTTATACACTCTACCATTTGCAGTAGAAGATACTTGAATGTAATTTCCATTATTATTACCAACATTAGAAAACTTAATTCTATATTTTGCACTATCAGGGTTTATACTATAAACAAAAATATCTTTATATAAAATTGTATTTACGGTTGTATCTTTTTTTAAATAAAAAACATCAGATGAGTTAAAAGCAGTTTCTTCGACGCCGCTCGAATAGGCTTTACTTAAAGTATCTCCAATTGCAATTAATGTGTTTTTTTGTATTTGGGTTAAATTTTGCTGTAAAGATCTGTTTTTATTATCTTGTTCGCTAAAAGCACTTAAATAAAATTTTGTTTTATTAATACTTACTTCCTCATCAAAAATAAATAAGGAGCGTCCGTAATTACGTTCTGCATATTGAAATTCGCAAACAATACGTTTATCTTTTGTAATTATTTGTCTTGCAGTAAATGTAATTTCGCCAGTGTTGTAATCAATTATATAATCATTTTCTTGTCCTCTAAGTAAAAGCTTACCGTCAATATATATTCTTTCTGTCCCACTTAATACAATTATAAAAGTTTCGTTATTAGCGCCTTTTAACCTGTATGGCCCTTGGTTGTTTTCTGTACCATAAAAAAACATTCTCGAAAATTTCCCTTTAGATACAGAACCGCTTACTCTTGTATTAAAAATTAGTTTATGATTTTTAGTACTATCAATAAAATTATTTTCAATAACTAAGCCTTGCGCGCGTTTATAATAATTTAAAAAATAGCTTTGTTTAGGTTTACTTAACTGAAAATCACCAACAATCATTTTTGTAGTTTTATTATTTAATTGTATGTAAACCTTATCAAACTCTTGTAATTGAGCGGTTGTTCCATCTGCCTGAAATGGGATATTGTTATCGGTTGCGGCCATTAAAATATCTATATCCTCACTTAATTTGCCACTAACTTGTAAGTTTAAATTTGAGTTTACAACTACATCTTGAGTGGTTCCAAAACTAATCCCTCTACTTATATTTCCATTTTTTGTTAGCGCATCATCAGTTAAAAAATTACTAGTGTTATTTTTATTATTATAAGTTATATTATAGGGAGTTTGCGCTAATGATAAATCTGTTCCAATATTTTTAATGTTTTTATTAAAATATATTTTTTCAAAATTAAAAGGATAACGTTGGTATGAAATAATTAAGCTATCTGTTTTTTTATTTAATAAAATTAAGTGTTTTTCAATATTTATTTGCTTAATATTTAAACTGTTGTTTGTAAACGAATTTTTAATAACAATAGAGTTTTTTACAATACTTAAACTATCTAAAAATACTGTATCACTTTTTGGATAAAACACTTTAGTTACATTTACTAAATTGGTTTGCGCTTGTGTTTTATAGAAACACAATGATAAATAGACAAGGATGAGTATTTTTAAGTGTTTCAGTTGATTAATAACGTTTTTAAAGGTAGTAAATTGTATAATATATAGCATAAATGTACAATACTTTGTAGATTTTATTATCTTTGTTTTTTATGCTTAATTTAATTACAATTATTAAAAACGCTTGGGTTTTTGTATCTAAAACCATGTGGGGAATTAGGCTTAATAAATTAGACCCACGCAAAGGATTTTTAGTAAAACAACTACGCATTTTATCATTAGCTGTTCAAGGATTTAATGAAGATAAATGTTTAACCAAAGCATCTGCCTTAACCTATTACACTTTGTTTTCAATTGTACCTGTTTTAGCTTTAGTTTTTGCTATTGCTAAAGGTTTTGGTTTTGATGCTAATTTAAAAGCACAATTAAGTGCAAAATATTCTGAATATGGTAGCATACTAAGTAATGCATTTATTTACGCCGATTCATTATTGGCCACTACAAAGGGTGGTATTATTGCTGGTTTTGGTATAGTGTTATTACTTTGGAGTGTTTTAAAACTTTTAATGAATATTGAAGCTAGTTTTAATGAAATATGGGAAATTAAAAGAGGAAGAACTTGGGTAAGAAAAATTACAGATTATTTAACGATTATGCTGGTTAGTCCTCTTTTTTTAATTATTGCAGGAGGTTTAACTGTTGCCATTCAAACAAAACTTGGAAGCATAGTTTATTTAGGTGTTGTAACTAAAATTTTAATTCAACTTTTAGCATTTATAATTTTGGCTTTGGTTTTTTGTATGTTGTATATGGTTTTGCCAAATACAAAAGTAAATTTTAAAGCTGCTGCATCGGCTGGAATAATATCTACAGTATTATTTAATTTTTTAAACTGGGCTTATGTTAAATTTCAAATTGGGGCTTCTAATTTTAATGCAATTTATGGCGGTTTTGCTGCCTTGCCATTGTTTTTAATTTGGGTGCAATACAGTTGGTATGTAGTTTTATTTGGTGCTGAAATTGCATTTGCAAACCAAAATGTAGATCATTATGAGTTAGACCATGAAATAATGAATTTAAGCGATAGATATAAAAAAGCTATTGGCTTAATGATTGCAAATATGGTTGCAAAACGATTTTACGATGGCGCACCATTGTTAACCGTATCTCAAATTGCTACAGAACTTGACTTACCTATGCGGTTAGCACGAACAATAGTAAACGAATTTGTTGAAACTAAAGTGTTTGTTGAAGTTAGAACTGAAATTGAAAAAGAATACACTTACCAACCTGCAGTTACCGAAAGTAAATTTACAGTTAAATATATTTTTGATGCCTTAGATTTAAAAGGTGTAAATAATTTATTAATTGAAGATAAATTTGCAATTAATAAAATTAATGATTTGTTAAGTAGATTAGATTTAGAAAACGAAAAACATTTAGGTAAAATTTTAGTTAAAGATGTGGTTTAGTTTACGTTTTGTTTTTGTAATTATTTTTTTATTTCAAATTAAATATTTGACTTGTCAAATTAATACAATTTCAACTCCTGATACATCTACAATCGAACCAAAAGTAATTAAAAATAAAAGTGCACGTAAAGCATCAATATACAGCGCAATTTTACCAGGTTTAGGCCAAGCCTATAATAAAAAATATTGGAAAATTCCAATTATTTATGCAGGTATTGGTGGGTTTGGTTATATGTTTTACAGTAATCATATAAATTATATTTACTACCGGAAAAATCTATTGGCTGTTACCGATGATGATCCAAATACAAATAACGAAATTGCTGGTTATGATCAAACAGGCCTTCAGGCAGAAAAATTGAGATATAAAAAGTTAAGAGATGTTGGTATTATTGGGTTTAGCTTAGTTTATATTTTTAATATTGTTGATGCTAATGTTGATGCTCATTTAAAAACATTTGATGTGAGTGATAATTTATCACTTAAAATAAAACCAGTTTTTACAACAACGCCAAACAATAATTTTGGAGTGGGTGTAGGTGTTAAACTAAATTTAAAATAAATAAAATGAATATTGCATTAATTGGTTACGGTAAAATGGGCAAAGAAATAGAAAAAATTGCTCTATCAAGAAATCATAAAATTGGATTAAAAGTAGATAAGGATAATGCAGGTTTGTTTACAGCAGAGATGTTAAATGAAATTGATGTAGCAATTGAATTTAGTACTCCAGAAACTGTTGTAAATAATATTAATACTTGTTTTAATGCAAATGTTCCAATTGTTGTAGGTACAACAGGTTGGTATAATCAGTTTCAAGAAATTGAAAAAAAATGTATTGAAACTAATCAAACTTTATTTTATGCAACAAATTACAGTATTGGTGTAAATTTATTTATGAAAATAAATTCTTATTTAGCAGAATTAATGAATAATTACCCAAATTATAATGTTTCAATGGAAGAAATTCATCATATACATAAATTAGATAAACCAAGTGGAACCGCAATTACATTAGCTGAACAAATAATATCTAAAATTAATTCTAAAAAAAATTGGAGCATAACCGAAAATTCTAAGGATAAATTATTTATTAAAGATGTTAGAGAAGGCGAAGTGCCAGGTACACATATTGTAAAATACCAATCAACTATTGATGATATTGAAATTATGCATAAAGCACATAACAGACAAGGGTTTGCTTTAGGTGCAGTTGTTGCTGCCGAATTTTTGAAAGGTAAAAAAGGGGTTTATAATATGAGTAATATTATTTGAGTTACCATTGGATTAAAATATACGAAAACGAAGATGAACTTAATGGAAATACTCCATTTAATACTTTTATTACTTTAAATTTAAAAGGAGAAAAAATTTGCTTAACACGTACACGAAATGGTGTTTTTGCTGTACAAGAAAAATGTCCTCACAATGGAGCTAGTTTAGCAAGAGGTTTTTGTACACCTGAAAATATAATTGTTTGCCCATTGCATCGCTATCAATTTGATTTAAAAACCGGGCAAGGTAAAGTAGGAGGGTATGCTTTAACTACTTATCCAATACAAATAAAACCAAATGGTGTTTTTATTGGCATTAAAGCTAAATGGTGGGAGTTTTGATAAATAATTTTTTTACAATAACCCCTTTAACTGGTTTACAATTTGTTTTAGTTCATCAACTTCACGCTCTAATAAATTAATTCTGTATTCTAAATTAGAGTCAAAAGGTTTTGTTTTTAAATCTACATTATCTTCATTTAAATCTTCCTCAAAAAACTCACTAAATAAATGTATATAACGTGCTTCTTTTTGTCCAGGTTTTTTATCAATTAATTTTACTAATGGTTTTTCGTAATTTGAAAGTTTTTGAAGTGTTAATAATACGCTTTCTAAGTCTGCAAATTCATGCATTCTACCCGAATTTGAATTTAACTCACCTGCTGTTAAAGGGCCTCTTAAAAAAAGTAAAGCTAAAATTGTAATTTCAGCTAAATTAAAATCAAACAAATTAATAAAGTTGTGTTTAAACTTTATAGTACGAGAACCACCTCCAACAGCTAAACTTACAAAATTTAATGCTTTTAATTGATTACAAGCTTCGTTTATTTCATTTTCAGTATATTCTGTAACTGGTTTACGCGAACTTTTTTGATTACAACCTGTAGTTAAACTATTTAAAGAAAGTGGGTAATACTCTGGAGTAGTAAGACTTTTTTCTATTAATGTACCTAATATTCTTATTTGGATTGGAGTTAAAATGCCTAATTCAAAATTTACCATTTTATTTTGTTTGCAGTTTGGTATTACAATCGTTTAATTTTTTAGTAACGTTAGGGTCGTTAGGTTTTAACTTTAAAGCTTCTTCGTAATTTTTTTTAGCTTCGGTATATCTTTTAAATTTAAAATCATCATCACCTTTTGTTACATATTCTTTAAATTTATTTCCGCCTAAAACTTGAGGTATGCTATATTTATTGTCACCTTGTTTAGGTTCAGCATTCTTTTCTTTTTGTTCAGTTTCGTATTTAAGTCTTCTGGCCTCATCTTCCTCTTGCTGTTTTTTTAATTTTGCTTTGTCTTCAGCTAATTCCTCTTGTTTAATTCTTTCTAAAGCTTCTTTTTCTTTTTGCTGATGTTCTTTTTTTGCTTTTTCTTTAGCAATTTTTTCTTCCTCTTTTTTCTTACGGTTTTCTTCTTCTTGTTCTTGTTGCTTTTTCAACTTCGCTTTATCTTCAGCAATCTCTTCTTGTTTTATTTTTTCTAAAGCTTCTTTTTCTTTTTGCAAATGTTCTTGTTTAGCTTTTTCTTTATCTTTTTTAGCTTGTTCTTTAGCTAATTTATCAGCTTCTTCCTTAGCCTTAGCTTCTGCATCTGCTTTAGCTTTTGCTTCAGCTTCTTGTTTTTTAGCTTGTTCTTTAGCTAATTTATCAGCTTCTTCCTTGGCTTTAGCATCTGCATCTGCTTTAGCTTTTGCTTCAGCTTCTTGTTTTTTAGCTTGTTCTTTAGCTAATTTATCAGCTTCTTCCTTGGCTTTAGCATCTGCATCTGCTTTAGCTTTTGCTTCAGCTTCTTGTTTTTTAGCTTGTTCTTTAGCTAATTTATCAGCTTCTTCCTTGGCTTTAGCATCTGCATCTGCTTTGGCTTTTGCTTCGGCTTCTTGTTTTTTAGCTTGTTCCTTAGCTAATTTATCGGCTTCTTCCTTGGCTTTAGCATCTGCATCTGCTTTAGCTTTGGCTTCCGCATCTGCTTTAGCTTTAGCTGCAGCATCTTGTGCAGCTTTTTCACAGTCTCCAACTTTACTTAATTGCGTAGTTGGGTATTCTTCGCCAGGAATTAAAGTAAGAGCTTCGTTATAAAGTTTTTTAGCCAAAGGGCAATCAGGAACTGCTAAGGCTGCATCTCCAGATTTATTTAACCCACAGAATTTTTTAAATAATTCATCTTCTGCATCGTAAATTTTACCTACAATGTTTAAACCTTGTTCTGTTCCACCTTCAGTATCTTTAAATGCTTTTTTATCTTCACTAAATTCAACTCTAATTAAATCTTGATTTAATTCGTTATAATTTATTTTTGGATATGGTTTAACCATTATAAATCCTCCAGTAATTTTAAATGCTGGTTTAAAATTTGCATCAATGTATTTTTCGGGTACATTTTTAGTGCTTACACTCATTCGTTTTGAGTTGCAACCAGGGTAAGATACAATTATGTAAAATTCTCCATTGGCAGGAACCATTACAGTAAAAGAACCATCTCCTTCTGATGTAGTTTGACCAACTTTAATTCCTCCTGCTTTATAAAGGGTAATAACTGCACCTCCAATTGTTTCTTCTTGTTTATCGGGTTTAGTAGTTAATTTCCATTTACGTAAATATACATTGCTGCTAATTTTTAATTGCCAATCTTGCGCAGTTATTGTTAAACTTAAAAGTGTTAAAAATATAAATATTGATTTTTTCATTTTATTTTTGGATTGTTAAAGATAACATTTTCTGTTGATTTTTTTGAATCAAAATTTAATACTTAATTTTAATTTATGAATAAACGCGATTTTATTAAAAATAGTTTTATTGTTGGAGCTGGATTAATTTCTGGTATAAATTCGGCTAACAATCAAAATTCTGAAATTTTATTATCGTATAATAACGAATGGGAAAAAGTAAGAAATGATTATGAACTACCTACTGATTTTATAAATTTAGAAAATGGTTATTATTGTATTCAACCTAAGCCCATTTTACAAGCCTATCAACAAAACATAAATTTTGTAAATAAACAAGGTTCCTATTATATGCGAACTGTGCAATTCGAAAATAAAAAAAAGAGTGTTATTGCTTTAGCAGAATTAGCAGGATGTGCGGAAGAGGAATTAATAATAACAAGAAATACAACAGAGGCTTTAAATCTTATAATTAGTGGGTATAAATGGCAAGTTGGTGATGAAGCAATTTTTGCAGAGCAAGATTACGGGGCCATGCAAGACATGTTTAAACAAGTTGTTGCACGAAATGGAATTAAAAATGTTGTTGTTTCAATACCTAATCAACCAAAAAACGACGAAGAAATTGTAGATATTTATAAACAAGCTATAACTTCTAAAACTAAATTACTTATGGTAAGTCATGTAATAAATATTACAGGACAAGTATTACCAATTAAAAAAATTGTTGAAATGGCACATCAACACAATGTAAAAGTTTTAGTTGATGGTGCACATGCCTTTGCTCACATTCAATTTAATATTAAAGAATTAGGTTGCGATTATTATGGAACAAGCTTACACAAATGGCTAAGTTGCCCTCTTGGAGCAGGATTTTTATTTGTAAAAAAAGAATTAATTAATTCTGTTTGGCCATTATTTGCTGAACATGAATCGGTTAAAAATACTGATATAGCTTATTTAAACCATACAGGTACAATTCCTGTTCATACAGATTTAACTATTATTGATGCAATTAAATATTATAAATTAATTGGAATAAAAAATAAACATGAAAGATTGTTGTTTTTAAGAAATTATTGGTTAAATAAAATAAAGGATAATCCTAATATTATTATTAATTCGCCTATAGATGATAATAGAGCTTGTGCAATTGCTAATGTTGGTGTAGTTGGATTAAATCCTATAGAGTTAGCAAAAAATTTATTTGAAAAATTTAAAATTTATACTGTAGCTATTGATACTAAAACAGTAAAAGGAGTTAGAATTACTCCAAATGTTTATACAACAACAAATGAGTTAGATTTGTTGGTAAACGCATTAAACCAAATTGCTAAAAAATGAAAAAACTATTTATGGTAATGTTGGGCTGTAAACCCAAAGGCAGATTAACAGAACAGCACGATGTTTTTTTTGGCATTGCAGAAAATCTTAAAGATTTAATACCGCATTTTAATACGTTTTGGCCCGAAAGCAATGGCGAAATTCATATTGATGCTTGGCGAGAAATAACGAATGTTAACGGATTTGAAATTAAAATAACCTCAAAACAAACTCAACTTAATAATAAAAACTCTTTATTTTTTATAAATTTAGGTGGGTATAAACCTAATCAATTTGACGAATTTCATTATAAATTAATTACTGTTGCTAAAAGTAAAACCGAAGCAATTTCTCATTCAAAGCAAACAAGTTTTTTTACAGATTATAATTTTAAAGGAGGCTTATCGCATATTGATGATAAATATGGGGTTGATGTTGATGATGCGTTTTCTATTGAAGAGGCTTTACCTCAATATTTTAAAGAAAAATATTCAATTTTAATTTCGAAAACAAATGTTTTTAATGAAGATAAACTAAATATAGGTTATTTAAATTTAAAAAAGTTAAAATAACACAAAGCAACTTTTGATTATATTTTTGTGTACTTAATTCAGTTAATTTTAGGCAAATGAATTGTAAATTTTATAGTTTAATACTTTTATTAATTGTTAGTTATGGCAATTCTCAAATTAATTTAAGTGGTAAAGTTTTTGAAAAAGACAGTTCAACCTTAGTTCCTTTTGTGTATATTATCAATAAAAGCAATGGTAATGGTACAATGAGCGATGCTAACGGAAATTTTAGAATTACCTCTAAACAAACAGACACTTTAATTTTTAGTTCGGTAGGTTTTATGAAAAAATATGTTTTTGTAAAAGACTTGCTAACTCAACAAAATTATAACGAATTAAAAGTTTATTTAAAAAATACACCTATTAATTTAAGTATGGTTACTGTTAGCACCTTTAAAATTAAACCTTACGAGCGTGAGTACATGAATAGTGTAATTGATAAAAGTAAAATTAGGCAATTAGATTATGCAACAAGCCCAATTTCTGCACTTTATATGCAATTTAGTAAAGAGGGTAGGCAACTTCGTAAATTAGCTTCAATTTTTGAACAAGTATTGCTTGAAGAACAAGCTTCAAAAAAATTTAACGCTGAAATATTTAGACAATTAACAGGTGATAATAATATTGATTACGATGCTTTTAGAAAATACTGTTACAGTTGTAACGATTATTACATTGTTACGCACGAAGCCTATGATATTTATATGAAAATAATGGAATGTTATAAAAATTGGAAACGTGAAGGCAGATAATATTACTAACATTTAATAGGTATTTAGTTAACAACTATGTAAGGTAAAGCAGTATTAATTTTTAAAGTTTACTTATATTAGTGCCTTATTGTAAGAACTTAATTTTAAAATGAAATTTATAGCAAATATTAATGTTATGCCTTTAAAAGCTTTGTTAGATCCACAAGGCAAGGCAGTTACAGGTTCTATGAAAAACCTGGGTTTACCCGAAATTGACAATGTAAGAATTGGAAAACACATTACACTTGAAGTTGAAGCCGCATCTGAAGAAGTTGCAAAGGCAAAAGTTAATGATGCGTGTACAAAACTTTTATGCAATCAAATAATGGAGAGTTTTGAATTTAACTTAACGCCTATAAAATAATTTTTTCTTAATCAAAAAACATATACATTTACAACTTAAATTAAAATAAACATGGGATATCTATTTACCTCAGAATCAGTTTCAGAAGGACATCCAGATAAGGTGGCCGATCAAATTTCAGATGCATTAATTGATAATTTTTTAGCGTTTGACCCGCAAAGCAAAGTAGCTTGCGAAACTTTAGTTACTACTGGCCAAGTAGTTTTAGCTGGCGAAGTAAAATCAAAAGCCTATTTAGATGTGCAAGAAATTGCTCGTGAAGTAATTCGTAAAATTGGTTATACAAAATCTGAATACATGTTCGAAGCTAACTCTTGTGGTATTTTATCTGCTATTCACGAACAATCATCAGATATTAACCAAGGCGTTGAACGTACTAAAAAAGAAGAACAAGGCGCGGGCGACCAAGGTATGATGTTTGGTTTTGCAACAAATGAAACACCAAATTATATGCCTTTAGCTTTAGATTTAGCGCATGGTATTTTATTAGAATTAGCCGCTTTACGTAGAGAAAACAAAGCAATTAAATATTTACGCCCAGATGCAAAATCGCAAGTTACTTTAGAGTATAACGATAATCATGAACCTGTGCGCATTGATGCTATTGTGGTTTCTACTCAACACGATGATTTTGATGCTGACGCTAAAATGTTAGCTAAAATTAAAAAAGACATTATTGAAATTTTAATTCCTCGTGTAAAAGCTAAATATCCTAAATATGCTAAACTTTTTAACGATAAAATTAGATATCACATTAACCCAACTGGTAAATTTGTAATTGGTGGACCGCATGGCGATACTGGTTTAACAGGTCGTAAAATTATTGTTGATACATATGGCGGAAAAGGCGCTCACGGTGGTGGCGCATTTAGTGGTAAAGATCCAAGTAAAGTTGATAGAAGTGCTGCTTACGCTACACGCCACATTGCAAAAAATTTAGTTGCTGCTGGTTTATGTAAACAAGTGTTAGTTCAAGTTAGTTATGCAATTGGTGTAGCACAACCAATGGGTATTTTTGTTGATACTTATGGTACAGCAAAAGTAAAAATGACTGATGGCGAAATTGCAAAAATTGTAGAAAAAATATTTGACATGCGCCCTTATGCTATTGAACAACGTTTTAAATTACGTAACCCAATTTATAGCGAAACTGCTGCATATGGGCACATGGGTCGTAAAAACGAAACAGTTGAAAAAACATTTAAAGCACCAGGTGGTAAAACAATTAAAAAGAAAGTAGAATTGTTTACTTGGGAAAAATTAGATTACGTAAGCAAAGTAAAAACTGCTTTTAAAATAAAATAATTTTAAACGAATAAATTAAAAATCCCAAGCTCAATGCTTGGGATTTTTTTTGAATAAAAAATTTATGAAAGCCATTGAGTTGTGCATACAAGAGGCTGAAGAAAAAGCCGATGAGTGGATTGCTTTTTTAGCTACCTATAGCGATGAAAGACTATCCAAGCGTATTGATATTATTCGCAAACAACAACTTATTGCCGAGCAAAACAAAGATGCTTTGGGCTTTGAATATATGTTATTAATGGAGCACATTACCATTTGCGCCCGTATGTATAAAGAAGAGCATAACGTTGCAGATGTAATAGATGAGGCTGAGGAAGAGTTAAAACAAGTAGAAACCGTTGTTGTGTCCTCCGAAAAAAGACAAGAAGTGTTTAATGAAAATTTAGCGACTAAAAAACAAACTTCAAAAATTCAAATTGATAACAGTAACCAAACAAGCTTGTTTTAAAAAAGTATTTAAACTATTATAAATGCCACTTCAAAATAATTATTGGCTGCGGCAATAATTTGTGGTTTAATATAATAAGAGTCGCAATACATTTTAAAAGCTAAAAACTCGTGATTAGGCACATTAAACTCATCAAACAATAAAATATCTCCTTTTTTTAAATAAGGATGAAGAGTTGTTAATGTGTAAAGTGTAGAGGAAAACAAATCTGCATCTAAGTGCACTAAAGTTCGTTTTGTTTTATCTATTTTATTTTCTTTTATAAAATTAGGCAAGGTATCTTGAAAAAGACCTTTTAAAAAATGCGCTCTTTTATCCTCTAAAACAGGCATTTTTGCACTCATTTCACCTTTACTAAAAGTAGCCCAATCTTCGGGTAGGCCTTCAAAAGTATCAAAGCCATAAAAATTTGAATTTTGATTATGATTATTGTTTAACCACCATTTAAATGAATTAGCACCACAAACCCCAAATTCTAAATAATTAATTTCTTCGTTTTGTAAGTGTAAATTTTTGTTTACACTTTCGTAAACTAAATAGCGTTTGTTTAAATCTCTTTTAGGACTATAAAAGTCATTAAAAAACATTTTGCTTTTATCTTGTTCGCTTATCCATTTAGATACAGCAATAATATTAGACCAAGTTTTAAAAGGTTTAATTAACCAACCAAATAAAACATGAGGTTTTAAAAACAATAAAAAACTTTTACAAAATACAATTACGTTTATTATTAATCTTCTCATTACTTGTTTTGTTTTTCTAATAAGGCATTCCAGCCTTGTGCTTTTATTGGATGTACGCTTCCGTCTTTAGCAATCATATTTAATCCCTTTTCTTTGTTTGTAATATGACCTATAATTGTAACTAAATTCTTATTTTTTATTTTTTCGTAATCATTAATATCAATTGTAAAAAGCAATTCATAATCTTCGCCACCATTTAAAGCGCATAAACTAGGGTCTAAATTAAATTCTCTTGCGGTTTCGTAAGTTTCAGTATCTATTGGTATTTTTTCTTCATATAAATCTACCCCAACATTACTTTGTGTTACTAGGTGTAAAATTTCAGATGATAAACCATCACTCACATCAATCATACTTGTAGGTTTAATTCCAATTTTTTTAAACAGTTCAATTACATCAAATCTTGCTTCAGGCTTTAATTGACGTTCCAAAATATAATCTTTGCCACTTAAATCTGGTTGTAAATTTGGGTTTTCTTTAAATACTGCTTTTTCTCTTTCTAATACTTGTAAACCCATATAAGCGCCACCTAAATCGCCACTTACGCAAAGTAAATTTTTTTCTTGCGCTGTATTTCTATAAGTTATATTTTCTTGTTTTGCCGCTCCAATTGCTGTAATATTAATTACTAATCCACTTTTGCTGCTTGTTGTATCACCACCTATTAAATCTATATTATGTTTGTTACATGCAAGCAACATACCTGCGTATAGCTCTTCAATAGCTTCTAAACTAAATCTGTTACTAATTGCAATGCTAACTAAAATTTGTTTTGGTTCAGCATTCATTGCAAGAATATCGCTAAGGTTAACCATAACGCTTTTATAACCTAAATGTTTTAAAGGTACATAAGTTAAATCAAAATGTACCCCTTCAATTAACATGTCTGTTGTTAATACAGTTTGTAAATCTTTATTGTCAATTATTGCAGCATCATCGCCAACACCTTTTATTGTACTTTTTTGATTTAATTTAATGTGTTGGGTTAAATGTTTTATTAATCCAAATTCGCCAAGTTCAGCTAATTCGGTGCGAGAGGTGTTATCAAATTCCATAAATTAATTTTGCAAAAATATTAAAATGATTGTTTATATAATTATAGCTCATTAATAATAATAAATTGATTATTTGCATAAAACAAAGATACTTATATTTATACAAGTAAATTTATAAAAATGAATTATTGGTTAATAAAGTCGGAACCTTTTAAATACAGTTGGACACAATTTAAAAAAGATAAAAAAGCAGTTTGGGATGGTGTTAGAAATTATGGAGCTCGCAACAATTTAAGAGCAATGAAAAAGGGAGATTTAGCATTTTTTTACCATAGTAACGAAGGGTTAGAAATTGTTGGAATAGCTAAAGTAATAAAAGAATCTTACCAAGACCCCACAACTAAAGAAGAAGCATGGGTTGCAGTAGATTTTGCACCACATAAAGAATTTAAAAAACCAGTTAAATTAGAAACAATTAAAAAAGACGAATTTTTAAAATCAATGGAGTTAGTTAGGTTAATGAGACTCTCGGTTAGTAAAGTAACTGAAACTGAATTTTATAAAATTTGTGATTTAGCCGAGTGATTTGAGGTTAAAAAAAGCTAAACATAATTTATTTAAGTTTTTATTTGGTAAATTAGGTGTTAATAGTTTTGTGTATTAAAAAACAATGAACTCAATTAAAATAACTTTTATACTATTATTATTTTCAATAAAAAGTTTTGGAGCTTGGATAGTAATACCAATGGATGAAGCTCAAAAAAATCATTTAAAAGCATACGGTATTGCTTATTGGGCATTAAAAGGTGAATTGGAAATATATTGGCTATTAAATTATAAAAGTGGTGCATTTATGATACCAAGCTCTAAACAAGTTAGCAATGAGTGTTTAGTAAGAGGCGTTAGTTATGAAACAATAAGCGATGCTCAAAGCAGCAGTATTTTAGCCGAAATCGCAAATCCAGAAGTTAACCAAGATGCCGTTAAATTAGAAAAAGCGCCTAAAATTGCAGTTTATACTCCAAAAGGCAAACAGCCTTGGGATGATGCTGTAACGCTTGTATTAAAATATGCAGAAATCCCTTACGATGAAATTTACGATCAAGACGTTTTTTTAGATAAGTTAAAAGATTACGATTGGTTGCATTTGCATCACGAAGATTTTACAGGACAATATGGTAAATTTTATGCGCAATTTAACAATGCTGCATGGTACCAAAAAGAAGTAAAAGAGAACGAAGAAATGGCTAAGAAATTAGGCTTTGCTAAAACCTCTGAAATGAAATTAAATACTGCTAAAAAAATTAGAGATTTTGTTTTTAGTGGGGGATTTTTATTTGCAATGTGTAGCGCAACAGATAGTTATGATATTGCTCTTGCAGCCGAAGGTGTTGACATATGTGAAAGTATTTTTGACCACGACCCAATTGATAAACAAGCACAATCTAAACTTGATTTTAATAAAGGTTTTGCGTTTGAAAATTATAAAATTAGCATGAACCCATACGAATATGAGTACAGCACTATTGATACTTATTTTAGCAGAAATCAATTTGGAATGACCGAACAAACAGATTTGTTTACGCTATTTGATTTTAGTGCCAAGTGGGATCCTGTGCCTACTATGTTGTGCCAAAATCATACAACAACAATTAAAGGATTTTGGGGACAAACTGTAGCTTTTAATAAAAATTTAGTTAAAAAAAGTGTATTAATTATGGGTGAAGCAAAAGCCTATAACGAAGCTAAATATATACATGGTGATTATGGTAAAGGTACTTGGACTTTTTATGGAGGCCACGACCCCGAGGATTATCAACATAGGGTAGAGGAGCCACCAACTGATTTAAGCCTTCATCCAAACTCACCAGGTTATAGATTAATTTTAAATAATATTTTATTTCCTGCAGCAAAAAAGAAAAAACAAAAAACATAATTCTAATTGTGTTTTTTAAATAATTAATTAAATTTGCCAACCAAAATGGGGGATTAGCTCAGCTGGCTAGAGCGCTTGCATGGCATGCAAGAGGTCACCGGTTCGACTCCGGTATTCTCCACAAAAAAATCCCGACATTATAACGGGATTTTTTATTAAAGGAAAAATTTTAAAATAAATTATAGGTTCGACCCTGTCTGCCGACAGGCAGGTCCGGTATTCTCCACAAAAAAATCCCGACACTAAATCGGGGTTTTTTATTAAAAAATGCAATTAAATAATAAGTTTATTTTGTAATTAGTGTTGATTCATCTTTTGGTTTAAAGTATAAATCAAAACAAACTAAAATGCCCAAAAAGCCCCAAAAAGGCAATGAGAGTTTATCTGTATCTAAAAAATTGTTTAAAAAGCCATGTACTAAATATGTTATTAATCCAAAAAATAAACCAAGAATTAAAAGTTTAATATCGCGCTCATAATTTTTATAAGCTAATTTATATCCAAACCATAAAATATAAATTAACAAAACAATCATTCCAATCATTCCTAATACTCCTTGTTCGGCTAGGGGGCCTAAATATTCGCTATGCGCATTACCATTTGTACCAAAGTTTGTACTAATAATTGTACGTTGGCTACTTAATTGGTATGGTGCATATTTAAACATATATGTTCCTGGTCCCCAACCAAAAATAGGTTTATCTTCCCACATGCGTATTGCACAACTCCAACGGTTTAAGCGTTCGAGGTTAGATGCATCAGTACTAATGTTAGAAATTGATTCGATGTTATTAGCAAAACCACCTTCAGCATCAGTATTATTTCTACCTAAAATCATAAAAATTTCTGTTCTAAACATTAATAACAAAGAAATTAATGTAATAAACGAAATGAAAAGCGTTTTAAATTTAATTTTTAATATAATGGTAAACCAAACAAAAAGCACTACAACTAAGCTTAACCAACCTGCACGAGCATACGAAGCTATTAGACCAACCATAAATAAAAGTAACAAAATGCCTATAGCTATTTTATTTAATTTATTAAAACCTTTAATAAAAAGTAAACTCATTAAAACCGGAATATACATACTTAATGCAGCGCCATAAGCTGTATGGTCGTTATAAAATGGCGATACAATCCAATCTGCAGCTTTATCGTTAAAATTATATTTTGCATGATTAATTAGTGTGTAAACAATTACAATGCCTAAAGAAATGGCGTAAGCTAATATAAAATTAATTATACTGTTTTTGCTTTTAATTACTAATGGAATAATTAAATAACAACTAAAAACATACCATAGTCTCGAAATTAAATATTTAATAGAAATTAAAATTTCGGTGCTTGTAAAAATTGTAATCACCATCCAAATAATTTGAAACAAAATAATGTAACTTACCGGATGGTTTAAAAATTTTTTATCATTAATTGGCTTATATAAATTATTTAAAAAGTACAAAAACATTATACCAATCATAATTGGTTCGCTTGGTAAACTTAAATTTGGCCCAGACCTTGATGTTAAACCAATTTCTTGTAAAGTAACAGCTAAAGGGGTTACAAATGCTAAAAAATAAACAAGGTAATTAAATTTAAAAAGAGCTAAATAAATTATGCAAAGTAAAACAGGTATTAAACAAACAATATAAAAATAGTCTTTTTTATAAACTAAAGTATATGCTAATAAAGCAATATATAAAATTGATAAAATTTCTATTAGATATTTATTTAGTTGTTTTACCAATATTTATTTTCTTTTAAAAATAATTAGTAATAATGCAGTAAAAAAGGTACAGGTTATTGAAACAATAGCTACAATAATTGATTTTATTGGGTAACAATGCTTATCGGGTAGGCTAGGAGATGAAACTACAGATAAATAATCATTGTTATTATCAACATCAATCATATAAGTATCGTTAATTACTTTAATTTTTTCGTAGGCTTTTAAATTGGCTTTTATTTTATCACGCAATATTTTTTTCGCATAAGTATTATCTTCTTTTAACTGATCTAACTCATTCATTTTCTTTTCTAAAGAATCTATTTCGTGTTTTTGATGAATGATTACTTTTTGAGAGTTATCATAATATTGCTTTATTATTTCTCTTTTTTTAACTCTAACCAATTGATTAGTTTTATTAATTAATGCATTTGCAATTTTTTGTGCTAAAATTGGATTTTTATCTTTTACATTAATTTCAATTGATTCGTATAAGGTTGGAGAAATGATAATGTGCTCTGACCAAACATAATTAAATAAATTTTTTGACCCCTCAGTTGAATTACTATCTATATCGTAATTTTTATAAAGATTAAATTCTTTAGCAATTTCCCACTTAATATCTTCGCTTAAAAAAAACTGTAATAGTTGCTCTGTTGGCGACTCTTCTGAAGTTTGGCTTACATTTGCAGGGAAAACAACAGCAGTTGATTTGTATTTTTTAGGAATAAAAAAACATGCCGCAAAAGCAATTATACCCGAAATAAGAAAAACTATAAATAATAGTTTAATATTGCTTTTTAATAATTGTATAATATTTTGTGTATTTGTCATAACTTTTAATTTAATCAGTCATTTAGAATTAGGAAAAAATCTATCTTTAATAATGTATAACAAAAGCGTTAAAATAAAAGTTGCTATTAACGAAAACCCAACAATTAACATACGTTTAGGGCGAGCTTTATATTCGTTAGGTTTAGCTTTTTCAACAGTAAATTTAAAAGGTAAGTTTTGATTATAGTTTACTAATGCTTCATCGTAATGAGCTTTTAAAACAGGAAATTTAAATCTGTATTTTTTTATGTTTTCTTCTAATTCTAAATATCTACCGCCATAATTTCTTAAAGCTTCTAATTTTTTTTCGCATTCGGCAATAGCAGTTTTATTGTTTGCTATTAAAGCTTTACCTAAATTTTTAGAATAAGCTTCAACTTCTTTTTTATAATCTAAAACTCCTAAATTTCTTACTGCTTGTAGGCTATCTTCTAGTTCATCTAACATTTTTATGGTATGATCAAATTCTGCTTTTACAATTTTTAATGCTTCACCGGCAACTTCTCTTGTCATTCTAAATTTAATGGTATCACAATAATCATTAATTGTGTTTGCTAAGTGAGCTGCATCATTAGCTGTATAATCATAAGCTTCAATTTTAACACTATTAAATTCTGTCCTTTTTATGGTTACCATTTCGTCCCATTTTAATTTTAAATAATGGTATGAAAACAAAGTGTCTTTAATTTTCCATTTTTCATATAAATTAAGTTGTTTTGCAACAGCAAGTTTTAATGCATCTGAATTAAGAACTTGAATTAGTTTTTCAGCATCATCTTCATCGCCTAATTGCATATAATCTTCTTGGTTACCAAAATTTTGTTCAATTATTAACTTTGATACAGAAAAATGTCGAGCAGGGAAAACTATAACGGTTGATTTATATTGTTTAGGGAGCAATAGTGCAATTACACAACTTACAACAAAAGCAACTGCTAAAATAATTATAAACTGTTTTTTATATTTTATAATTTTTGATACAATGTTTTGATAATTTGTTATTTCTGTCATTCTACTTGTATTTTATAAATCTTAAAATTGATTTTGGGTTAATTAATCCTGTAATAAAAGCTAAAAGTCCACTAAAAAGTAGCATTATCACAAAATTAAGTTCAGTAACTCGGGTTAAATTTATTGTGATTAAGTTTACAATAAATAAACCAGCTACAAAGGTAAATGTACTAATTAAAATTCGTTTATTAACATTAAAATTAAACACTTTATAGCAGATAATAACTTGAGCAATACCGGTTAACATTTGTGTAACTAAACTAGAAATTGCACTTCCATACGCTTGGTATTTTGGGATTAGAATAAAATTTAAAATAACATTTACAACAATACCACCTATTGCAGCAATGTTTTGTTTTTTTAAATTTCCACTTGCGGTTAATAGCGTTCCAAACACACAAGTTAAACAAATAGCAGTAAAACAACTCATTAAAATCTGTAAAATTTCAAAACCTTTTGTGTCGCCAGTATATATTTTAGTGAAAAAATATTCTGCATAAAATATACTACTAATTGATACAATTAAGGCAGGTGTAATTAATAGAGTATAAGATAACTTAATTATATTTTCCATGTTATCTTTATTTTTTAGCATTCTACTAAATATTGGAATTAGTTGTATAGAAAATAATGTAGCTATTTGGTTTGCTGCATCTAATAATCTAAATGATTTTGCATAAACTCCACTTTGTTCTTTACCATAATCACCTCCAAGTAGTTTTTCAATCATTATACTATCTAATCTATTATAAAACGCCATTAATAATACTAATATTGCGAATGGTAAACTTTTTTTAAGAACCATTCTGCAAAAAGCATAATCAAAATTAAATTTATAATTGTGTGTTTTATTTAATACAATAAAATAACAAGTTAAACCTGTAAACAAGTAACCAACCGTTTGTGCCAATATAAAAGCCATTGCATTAATTTGCATTCCAAATACATGCAACAACATGGCAACTAAAATTAGAATCTGAATTAACCTGTCTAATACCGATAAAATACTATCTGTTCTAAATAAATGTAATGCTTGTAAATTACTTCTTAAAAACACATTAAAACTCAACAAGAAACTATTAAAACATAAGAGCATTAACATTGGTAATTTAAAACCTAACATTAAATGACCCACTAAATAACAAATAATGAAATAAAATATACCTAAAGTTAATTTTAAGCTCATCATTTTACCTAAATGTTTACTTAACAATTGGTTGTTTTGAGCAATATTTCTACTATTAAAATTGGTTAAACCAAAATCTAAAAAAATATTAAGTAAAAGCGTAAAATTAAAAATTACAAAATATTCGCCGTAATCAATATCTCCAATTTGCCCTTGTACTTTTGGCTCAATTATTATTGTCCAAAATGGTTTAATTAATAAGTTTAAAACCAATAATATAGCAATATCAACTATAAATTTTTTTTTCTGCACAAAAGGGGAGCAAAGATAGTATTTTTTACCGCATTTACTAATTTTTTAGTACTTTTAAGGCATGCATATTGTAGTAAACACGCGACTTTTAATAAAAAATAAATTAGAAGGTATAGGCTGGTTTACGTATCAAACGTTAAAATTAATTACCCAAACTCATCAACGAGTTAAATTTACATTTTTGTTTGATAGACCATTTGATGAGGAATTTCTTTTTTCAAGTAATGTTACAGGGGTTGTTTTAGGCCCTAAAGCTAGGCACCCATTTTTATATTATTTTTGGTTACAATTTAAAGTAAAGCCCTATTTAGAAAAAACAAAGCCTGATTTATTTTTATCTCCTGATGGTTTTTTATGTTTAAATACTCAAATTAAACAACTTCCTGTAATTCATGATATTAATTTTTTCCATTTCCCTAAACATATTAAATATTTAACCGAAAAGTATTATAATTACTTTTTTCCAAAATTTGCAAAACAAGCAAAACGTATAGCAACTGTTTCAAATTATAGTAAAGTTGACATTAGTAAAACTTATAAGATTGATCTGTCTTTAATTGATGTAGTTTATAATGGAATAAATTCTTTTTTTAAGCCACTAAATGAAATTGATAAGGATAAAATTAAAAAAGTATATAGTAATTCAAATCCATACTTTGTATATGTTGGTGCTATATCTCCCCGGAAAAATATTTCCAATTTAATGATAGCTTTTAATACATTTAAAAAAAATAATCCAAATTTAAATCATAATTTACTAATTGCTGGTGCAGTTGCATGGGGAAATAAGGAAGTTCAACAAAATTTAAACAAACTTGAATTTAAAAATCAAATTATTTTTACAGGTAGATTATCTAACACTGATTTAGCAAACATTTTAAGTTCAGCCGAAGCGTTAGTATATATTCCGTTGTTTGAAGGTTTTGGTATTCCGTTAATAGAAGCTATGGAATGTGAAGTTCCTGTTATTTGCAGTAATGTTACAAGTTTGCCTGAGGTTGCGGGTAATGCAGCTGTTTTAGTAAATCCATTAAACGTAAACGATATTTCTGATGCAATGTGTAAAATTGTTAATGAACCTAACTTAAAACAAAGTTTAATTAATAATGGAAACATTCAAAAATTAAAATTTAGTTGGGAAAAATCGGCTAAGCTTTTGTGGGAAAGTGTTGAAAAAACTCTACATAATTAGTAAATCCTCAAAAAAATATATTTTTTAATTTTGCTTACTTTTTTTGCTTGATCAAAAAAAGTAACAAAAAAAAATCAAGCCTTCATAAAATTTAGCTAAAGTCTTTTTTGCTTTAAAGCTAGATGATTTAAGCCTGCCTTGTCGGCAGACAGGCGCTTAGCGAGAGGCAAAAATCATCTTTCACACAACCCGCTCATTTAAAAGCAAAAAGACTTTTACACTAAATTTTATAATGGCACAATTGGCTTAAGCAAATCTGCCGCTTTTAAAATATGTTTTTTTATTTTTCGGTAGTTATTTATGCGCTATTTTTTCAATAAGGCTTGTATTTTCAATACTTATAGATTTTTTTGAGGGGGCGACTAATTAATTATTAGTTAGAAAAAATTCAACCCTTCGGTTTACTTTTCTACCACTTTCGGTTGAATTACTTTCTATTGGTTTAGAGCTACCATAACCAATACTTTTAATGCGATCCGGATTAATTCCTTTTGATTTTAAATATTCGCCAATTGCAACTGCTCTTTTTTGAGATAAGATTTGATTTAAGCTTTCATCACCTACATTATCGGTATGTCCATAAATTTCTACTTTTAAAGTAGGGTGCGCTTTTAAATACACTAAAATTATATTTATATCTGAGTAGGAATCTGGAGTAAGAATATCTTCGCCTGTTTTAAATAAAATATTTTTTAATGTATAAATTTCGTTATACTTTAAAGTTTGTACAGTATCTGGAGCAACAATTACTTCTTCGGGTTTATCTTGAATTTGATTTGCGAAATATGGATTATAAAAGTTTTCGGTTGTGTCAATTTTTTCTGGTTTAAATTCATACATACAAACATCATCAATATAATAATAAGCATCTCTTTCAATTTTTTTATAAATGGGTGTACTTAGCTCTGGTGGTGGTGTATTGCCCGTTTTCCAAATTCTATTTATTGCAAAAGCACCAATTAATAATACACTTTCGCCGCCTTTTGCTTTGTATTTAAAAGTAAGTTCATGCCAATCATTTATGTCTAAACCAACTTCTTCTTCTAATGAAATGTAATTTGGTTGTAAATTTGAAATTGGATCTGAGTGTTGAAGTTTTATTGGTGTATTTAAAAAACAAATACCAATTTTATCGGCTGCAAGTGTTGAATAATCAGATAAACTTACTTGCATTTTAAATGTATATTCTTTTCCAGGTTCTAATGGCGAGTTCAATGTTGTTTGTAAATATTCTCTATAGTAACCATGAGATACTAAAAAAATTCCTGCATAGCATTTTCCATTGTATGCAATTTGCTCTCCCATTGCATTATTTGGTACATTTACTTTAGATTCTTTTGCTAATTTTTTTTTGCATTCACAAAATAAATCTGGTGTAGCTCTCGTAGGTGAGTTCCAACTACTGTTGTAATCTATTGCCGAATAGGTTAGGGGTATCCCTTTGTTTTTTTCAAAACTAGAATCTGCAATTAAATTGTATTGCGAATAACTAAATGTAATTTTGAATAGTGCGAAAAATAAAACAACTATTCTATACATACATTTTTACTTTAAGAAAATTTTTAACGGTTAACGTATTGTTCTTTGTAATAATTAGCGTAGTTACCACTAGTTACATTATTTAACCATTCTTCGTTTGTTAAATACCAATCTACCGTTTTATTTAAACCTTGTTCAAAAGTTACACTTGGCACCCAACCTAAATCTTCTTTTAATTTAGTTGCGTCTATGGCGTATCTTAAATCGTGACCTGCTCTGTCTTTAACAAAAGTTATAAGTTTTTCGTTAGTACCATTTGGCCTCCCAAGTTTACTATCCATTAAGTTACATAATAATTTTATAACATCAATATTTTTCCATTCGTTATGGCCGCCAATGTTATATGTACTTCCTAATTTTGCTTTATGAAAAATAGTATCAATTGCTGTTGCATGATCTTCAACAAACAACCAATCTCTTACGTTTTCGCCTTTTCCATAAATTGGTAAAGGTTTATTGTTTTTTATATTATTTATACATAGTGGAATTAGTTTTTCTGGAAAATGATTTGGACCATAATTATTACTGCAATTACTTATAACAACGGGTAAACCATAAGTATCGAAATAAGCTCTAACAAAGTGGTCGCTACTTGCTTTGCTTGCCGAGTATGGGCTGTGTGGGTCGTAAGAGGTTTCTTCAGTAAACATTCCTTCATCACCTAAAGCGCCGTAAACTTCATCTGTACTTACATGATAAAACTTTTTAAATGTATTGTTATCTGATTTATATAAAGTTTTTGCAGCATTTAATAAATTTACTGTTCCAATTACATTTGTCATTACAAATTCTAAAGGGTTTGTAATGCTTCTATCTACATGGCTTTCGGCAGCTAAATGTATAACTGCATTGTATTTTTCAGTATTAAAAAGGTCTTCTATAAATTTAGCATCTACTATATCTCCTTTAATAAATTTATAATTGGGTTTGTTTTCAATATCTGTAAGGTTTGCTAAATTACCTGCATAAGTTAACTTATCTAAATTGTGTATTGTATAGTTTGGATATTTATTTACAAATAATCGCACAACATGAGAACCAATAAATCCTGCGCCTCCAGTAATTAAAATTTTCATTTTTTTATTTTTTTAAGTTTTTAAAGATATTAATTTTTTAAGAATTTTACGGTAATTAAAACAAGATTTACACCCTATTGTTTTATGAAATTTCCTTTAAAAAACTCTTGGTTTTGTAGTCCTGTAAAATAATAAATACCAGGCTTTAAATTACTAATATCAATAAGTTGATTGTTACTTTTTATTTGTTTTTCTAAAACTCCAGTTACATTATAAATTGATAGTTCAAAATTTTCATTTTTAATTAAATTTATGTTTATTGAATTTATTGCAGGGTTTGGATATACATTAATGTTTAAGGTTTTTATTTCAATAATACCAGCGTTTAGCCCCCAAATATCATTAACCCAACTAGGATTATCAATAAAAGGATTTCTGTTATTTTGTATTTTATAAACACTATCATTTCTGGCAATTTCTTTTGCGCTTACAGGGTCTTGTTGATGCCATTGTATTAAAACATTTAATTGCCATGGTAATATTGTGCTTTTATTTGTAGCATCAGACGTTGACCAGCCAGAATCTTCGCTATAATATCTAGTTGTCATATAAAAATACCCTCTTGCTAAATCTCCTTTAAACTCATCAATAGGTTCAAATACGGTTAAGTTATAGCCAGAACTTATACAATTACCTAACTTTCCTCCGTTTTGTGTGGTTAAATTTGCACTACCTACTTTACCATATGGGTAATTTCCTCTATCGTTATTTACTTTTCCATCGGTTGGATAAATATGAAATAAATCGGAAGTTGGGGCTGTGCTGCTATTAAACCAACTTTGGGGCCATGAGTGCTCTCTGTTATAGCAATCTCCCTCAGAATTATAACTACCACATTGATTAGTAACAAAAGTATATTCGTAAGGTTGTGCACCGCTTGGTTTATAACTGTATATATCCCAAACTTTGCCATTTGGTTTTACATCGGTTTTTTGAAACGATGTCCATAACGAACCGTAAGATAAAACAGTATGGTTTTTAATTATATTATATAATGCAATTTTTAAATTGTTTCCATATAATCCTTGTGCTGTGTTATAATAACCGTTAGGAATTTGTGCATTTAAGTTATAACTTAAAATGATTATTGTAAGGCTTAAAAATAGTTTATTTTGCATTTTTAAATAAAATCAAATTTAATCTTTTTAAATGAAAGGTCTTAGACTAATATTAGCATGTTTGTAAAATACTTTTATAAAACATTTTAGTTTTTAGGTTTTTTAACGTAAAGTAAATGATTCATTATATTTTATTAATTTTATCGTTTAAAAATTAATGTTTTTTAAGCACTTTACACAAAAAATTCAATGAAAATATCATATAACTGGTTAAACGAAATTTTAGAAAATAATTATTCTCCTAATAATTTAAGTGAAATATTAACGTCTATTGGCTTAGAAGTTGAAAGTATTGAAGATTTTGAATCTGTAAAAGGGGGGCTAAAAGGCTTAGTAATAGGGATGGTTGTTGAATGTGTAAAACATCCTGATGCTGATAAACTTAAATTAACTAAAGTAGATGTAGGAAATGAAAAAATTTTAGAAATAGTTTGTGGCGCACCAAATGTAGAGGTTGGACAAAAAGTTGTTGTGGCTACTGTTGGCACAAAGTTGTATCCAAAAAATGGTGAATGTTTTGAAATTAAAAAATCTAAAATAAGAGGTGCTTTAAGCGAAGGTATGTTATGTGCCGACGATGAAATAGGTATTGGCACAAGCCACGATGGCATAATTGTACTACCCGAAAGTGCAATTATAGGTCAAGCTTTAAGCGAATTTTATAATTTAAAAACAGATAATGTTTTTGAAATTGGTTTAACACCAAATAGAAGCGATGCAGCTTCGCATATTGGCGTTGCAAGAGATATTGTTGCTTATCACAATTCTATAAATAACGATAATCCAATTTCGATAAAATTAAATAATTTACAGATTTTACCAGATGCATCAAATATAAACAGTGTTGATATAAAAGTTGAAAACATAGAGTTATGCCCTAGATATGCCGGAATGATTATCTCTGGAATTACAGTGAGTGAAAGTCCTGAATGGCTAAAAAATAAACTAAATGCAATTGGAGTTAAACCAATAAATAATATTGTTGATGTTACTAATTATGTATTACATCATTTAGGCCAACCACTACATGCTTTTGATGTAGATGAAATTGAAGGCAAACAAATTAAAGTAAGGTTGGCTAATGAAAAAGAAAAAATTATTACGTTAGATGGTGTTGAAAGAGAATTAAACGCATTTGATTTAATTATTGCCGATTCTGAAAAACCGCTGTGTATAGCTGGTGTGTTTGGTGGTAAAACAAGTGGTGTAACAGAAAAAACAACAAGTGTTTTTATAGAAAGTGCATTTTTTGAAGCATCAACGGTAAGAAAAACTTCAAAACATCATTCGTTAAAAACAGATGCATCGTTTAGATTTGAAAGAGGAACCGACCCCGAAATGGTTGTAACTGCTTTAACAATGGCCGCAAATTTAATTTTAGACATTGCCGGTGGAGCAATAAGCATGGCTATAAACGATAATTACCCAAATACTTTTGAACCACATAAAGTAGCTTTTTCATTTGAAAATTGTAACAATTTAATTGGTAAAACTATTGATAAAACTATTGTTAAAACTATTTTAATTAATTTAGGTATTGTTATCGAAAATGAAGGAAATGATGCTTTATTATTAAATATTCCTAGATATAAAACTGATGTTACACGCGAAGCAGATGTGATAGAAGAAGTGATGCGTATTTATGGCTATAATAATGTAGAAGTAAGTAAATCTATTTCTTATACTTCTTTTAATGATAAGTACAATTATGAATTAAAAACTCAAAATGATATAAGTTCTCTTTTGGTTTCATTTGGTTTTTTTGAAATGATGAATTTAAGTCTTACTTCAGATAAATTTTACACAAATGAAGAAGCTTTAGTAAAAGTTGTAAATCCATTAAGTTCTGATTTAAATGTACTTAGGCAAAATATGATACACAGCGGCTTAGAAACCATTGCGTATAACATAAACAGAAAAAATAACGATTTAAAATTATTTGAATTTGGAAAAACGTACGAACCATCAAATAACGATAAGTTTCCTTATATTGAATTTAAGCAACTAAGTTTATTTACAACAGGCGAGGCAATTTCAGCCAATACAAAAGGTTTTAAAATACAATCAGATATTTTTTTATTAAAAAATGTAATTACGCAAATTTTAAACAAATGCGGAATTAACGATTTTAAAACAGATGTTTCTGAAAATAAAAATTTTGATTATGGTATAAATATTTTACATAATAATAAAATTATTGCACAAATTGGTAAAGCATCTAAATCAACATCAAAAGCTCATCAAATAGATGTTCCTGTTTTTATGGGTTTAATAAATTTAGATTTATTGGTTAAGGCAAAAAGTAAACAAAAAATTGTATTTAACGAACTAAGTAAGTTTCCTACAGTAAAAAGGGATTTAGCTTTAGTGCTTGATAAATCGGTTAAATACGAGCAGTTAAAAGAGTTAGCATTAACAACAGAAAAAAAATTATTAACTGATGTAAATATTTTTGATATTTATGAAGGAGATAAACTTGGCGACAAAAAATCTTATGCTTTAAGTTATTTATTACAAAATAAAGAAGCTACTTTAACCGATAAGCAAATTGATGCTGTTATGGAAAAAATTTTAAATGTTTATAAAGAAAAAGTAGGAGCTGAGTTAAGATAAACTAAAGTTTATTTTCGTGATTATAAACCCATAAAGCATCCATAACTAACATTGTTTCTATTGAAACGTTTTTTTTCCTTGCTTTTATTTCTATTTCTTTCATAGTTGCTGTATTGGACTTAAACTCATCTATCAATAGTTTTATTATTTGAATTTTAGTTAAAATTGGGTTTAGTTTATAATATAATTTTAAATTTATTTTTTCTGTTTTAAATGGAGAATTTATAACATAAAGTGTATCAGTACTAATGTAATTTTGATTAATCCATTTTTTTCTCCCTTCAATTGAAGGCTTGTTTAAATAATTTTTATATGCACTTGGCGAATTACCTGTATAGGCATTAATGCAATTTAATTCAAATTCTTGCGCAAGTAACATGGCATCTAAATGTATATATATAGGATTTAAAGAGTCTTTATTGTTTAATGGTTCGTAACTAATAACAGAATGTTTTGTGAGTTTTTTAAATGATTTTTTTAAAGTCTCAGTTCTGTTTTTTGCTAATTCAACAACAGTTTTGTATGAATAAGTTGAATTAAAATAATTATCAAAAACAATTATCAAAAACAGTAATGAAAATATAATAAATTGCATTTTTTTAATTTTATTAATTATAAAAACATATAAATACGATATAGAAATTGAAAAAAATAATAGCTCAATGTTTATAATTCTGGTAATAGATCGCATTGCGCTATATCCAGGTATTTTGTAAATAAAATAGTAAAGCGAGTATTGATTAAATTTTAAAAAAATTAAAAAGGTAATTAATCCAATTACCCCCAACTGAATTATATAAGATGTTTTATGTAATTTAAATTTATTTTTATAAAGGTTAGTTAAAACAACAATACAAAATATAAAAAAACAAATTGTACCAATGCCACCCGTAAACAATTGATGATCCCAATACGCTGAATTGCCAATACTATTATTTTTAAAATTATCCCACATTAAACTACCTTGTTGGCTAGTAAAATATGATTTAATATTAGGAATAGTTTCTAATACACTGAGGTAATGGTTGCTGTTTGGCGAATTTTTTCTTAGTAAATAATGATACATTAATAATGCAAGCAATCCAAAATTTAATAGAAAAATTAAACTTAATTTAAAAAACCATTTAAAGTTTATTTTAATTGTATGTTCAATTTTAACCCCTTTAAATAAAATCCAAAACAAATAAATTGATGTTGGTATGGCTAACATTAAACCTAAATATATACCACAATAAAATTGATATACTAATAGTAATAAAGCATATAAAAAATATTTTAAGTTATATGTTTCATTAAATTTATATGCTGCTAAAAAAACTAATGGTATTGTGTATCTGGGGAAAGTTTGCGCATGTGTAAGTTGAGATTGTAATGCTAATGAAAAAGCAAAAATAAACGCACCAATTATAGCCGCATAATTATTTTTAAAAACATATTTTATAAAATAATAAGCGCACAAAAAATTTAATATTGTAACAGTAATATACCAAAGTTGATATGATTTATAAATATTAAAACCTATAAATCTATAAATACAATAAATAGGAGCAGAACCAATTAAATTATCTGAATACGCTAAAACATTTTTTTCAGGATACATAAATGGTACATCCCAATAACTATAAACTTTACCTATAAAGAATTGAAAATTGTGTTCTAAAAAATATAAATTTAATCTTCCATCACCTAAATCTCCCGGAAAAAATGTAAAATTAAAACCTGTTATTTTTAAACTAAAAAAATAAAGGCCAATACATAAACTAAAAAGTAAAATTATAGATGATAGAAAATTATTTTTTATTACTTCTTTCAATTTTAAAATTTAAAAAAACTAAACTTTATAAATTAAAATCATCGTTAATAAAACTACTTGAATTGTTTGATCCAGATGAATAACCTAAACGTTTTCCTGTTCTTAACGCACTACTACTAGCTTTTTCTTGAATTTCGAGCACACTAACTTGTTTAACAGCATCAAAAGGTGGCGTAAACAAATCAAAACTTATTGAAAAAATAATAAATTCATTAATTATATCCGAAATAATTTCTGAGTTTATTGGTTCAGTACTAAAATTTGCATATTTATATCCAATTTGTGTTCTTGTTTCAATAAAAAATTTTTTCTCTCTATTAATAAAAATTCTTGCAATTAAATAACCCAAATCATTTAGTCTATTGTATTTAAAACTATCCGATAAAAAATTGTAAATGTTAATTATTCCACAATAAGAATTTAATTCGTTGTTTTTAATATATCCTGTTTTAAACATCGGATGACTTTTATCAAATTCAAAAACATTTGTGTGCATGTAAAACTCTAATACATCGCCAGCAACTTTTAATTGTGCTGCCTGTGCATTTGTGTCTTTAAATTGAATTTGTACTCTATTATCTATATCTTTTAGTTCATTATTTAAATCATCAGCTTTTAATTTAATACAATCTTTAATTGCATTAAACGTATCAATGGTGTTACTAAACACATCTTGTTTCATTACCGATTTTTCGGTTAACATTTTTAAAATGGTTTGTTTTTGATTTTCTTGATGATTATTACTCATAACGTTTTAGGTTTAAATTAATAGGATCTAGCAAAAAGTACTCGTTGTTTACTTGGTTTTCCACTATATACACAAACGCCTATTTCTTCAGGGTTATTTAGAGGAATACATCTAATTGTTGCTTTTGTTTCTTCTTTTATTTTTTCTTCTGTTTCTGGCGTACCATCCCAATGCGCATATACAAAGCCGGTTTTGTTATCTAAAACATTTTTAAATTCTTCGTAAGTATCAACATTAGTTGTTAAATTTTGCATCCTTAATTTTGCATTTGCAAGTAATGATTTTTGAATTTCAACTAGTAAATTTTCAATATAAGTTTCGGCATCATTTATTTGAATTGTTGTTTTAGTAAGATTATCTCTTCTTGCAACTTCTATTGTATTATTAGCCAAATCTCTTTCTCCAACTGTAATTCTAATAGGAATTCCCTTTAATTCGTATTCTGCAAATTTCCAACCTGGACGTTGAGAGTCTCTATCGTCATATTTAACAGAAATGTTTTTTTCTTGTAATTTTTTCTTTATTTCATTGGCAACTTCACTTACTTTTTTTAAGCCTTCATCTCCTTTATAAATTGGTATAATTACTACTTGCGTAGGTGCTAATTTTGGTGGTATTACTAAACCTTTATTATCGCTATGGCTCATAATTAAAGCACCCATTAATCGTGTGCTTACTCCCCAACTTGTAGCCCAAACATATTCTTGTTTGTTTTCTTTTGTTACATATTTTACATCAAATGCTTTAGCAAAATTTTGCCCTAAAAAATGAGATGTGCCAGCTTGTAATGCTTTTCCATCTTGCATTAAAGCTTCTATGCAATAGGTGTCATCTGCTCCGGCAAAACGTTCGTTAGCCGTTTTAACACCTTTTACTACAGGTACAGCCATCCAATTTTCTAAAAAATTAGCATATACATCTAACATTTGTTTTGTTTCTGTTATCGCTTCTTCTTTTGTAGCATGAGCGGTATGGCCTTCTTGCCATAAAAACTCAGCAGTTCTTAAAAAAAGTCTGGTACGCATTTCCCATCTTACCACATTAGCCCATTGGTTTACTAAAATTGGTAAATCTCTATAACTTTCTATCCAGCCTTTATAAGTGTTCCAAATAATTGCTTCGCTAGTTGGTCTTACAATTAATTCTTCTTCTAATTTTGCTTCTGGGTCAACAATTAATTTTCCTTTTTCGTTAGGATTTGTTTTTAATCTGTAATGAGTAACAACAGCACATTCTTTTGCAAAACCTTCGGCATTTTTTTCTTCAGCTTCAAATAAACTTTTAGGTATAAACAAAGGAAAATATGCATTAACATGACCTGTATCTTTAAACATTTTATCTAATGCTTGTTGCATTTTTTCCCAAATTGCATAACCGTGTGGTTTAATAACCATACAACCTCTAACACTGCTATGGTCTGCTAAATCAGCTTCTACAACAATATCATTATACCATTTACTATAGTCTTGTTCCTTTGGTGTTATTACCTCGCTCATAAATTTTGTTAACTTACTTTTGTTATTTAATTATTAGTTTTTTTAACTTGTAACTGTACTTAAAAAGTAGTAAATTTACATATAAATCTTCCGTAATAATCTAATTTATTATTTTATGAAAAAATTATTTTTATTCGCAATAGTTACAACTTGTTTTTTACAATCGTGTAAATTACAAAAAGTAAATGCTACGGACGATGCTTACGCAATGCCTGCCGAAGAAAAACGTCTTGCAAAAATTCAACAAGAAGCTGAATATAAAAAACAACAAGAGATTCAAGCAAAAAAAGAGGCAGAAAAATTAGCTGAACAAGAAAAAATTAATAATAATCCTTATTACAAAGACCCATCGTATAATGGAGATGATTATTATGATTATCAATACGCATCTCGCATGCGTAGATTTCAAAATAATTTAAACGGAGCAAGTTATTACGATAATTATTATACCAATTCTTATTACTACAATCAAAACCCAAATATGTGGGGGCAAAGTATTTACAGCACTTATAATTGGATGCCAAGCAGTTATTTTAACCCTGGTTACAGTATAGGTTTTGGTTACAACAATTGGAATAATGGTTATTATAACAACGGTTATGGCTACAATAATTGGAACAATGGTTATTATAACAACGGTTATGGCTATAATAATTGGAATAATGGATATTACAACAATGGTTGGGGTTATAACAATTGGAATAATGGTTACTATGGAAATGGTTGGGGCTACAATAATGGAAATAACTGGGGATACTATAATTCATACGATCCAAATAGTAATTACCAATATGGACCACGTGGTGCGGGTGTAGGTGCTAGTAATTCACCTCGAAATTCTTATGCAGGAATGACAGTTCCTAACGAATACAATAGTGTAAGAAATCAATATGTAAACGAGATTCAAAAAATTCAAGAATCTACACCTCGTTTTACTGAAGTAACAAAAAGAGCAACTACAAGCAATAACAATACTGGTAATTGGGATAATGGAAGTGTTCGTTCATCAAACAGCAACAGTAATAGTAATAACTGGGGGAATGTAGATAATAACAGTAACTCTGGAGTTATTAATAATCCTCGTAGTTCAAATAATAGTTCATATAACACAAATACATCAAGTAACGATTCTCCTACAAAAAATACAGGACGATGGGTAAATTCAAACGATAATAATTCAAACTCTAATCAAAGTTCGCCACGTAGTAAAAATAACGGAAGTTCTAATTCCGAATCAAACAGTGGTTTTGGGAATCAAAATAATAGCCGAAGTAGTTGGAATAGTGGTTCCTCTGGTGGTAGTTGGAACAGTGGTTCTAGCGGAAGTAGTGGAGGAGGCAGAAGTTCTGGTGGCGGAGGTCGTTCAACTGGTAGTCCAAGATAATTTATGAAGCACTTAATTCTAATTTCTTTCTTTTTAGAGAGTATGCTTTGTATTTCTCAAAATGATTTAGATGCTTTTAGGTACTCACAACAAGGTATATCTGGCTCAGCTCGTTTTAATGCTATGGGAGGTGCTTTTAGCGCAATTGGAGCTGATGTTACTCTTGCTGCAATAAACCCTGCAGGTTTAGCAATATATAAAAATGGCGAGTTAAATTATGGTGGAGCAATTAAAGCAATTAATAATTCTACAAATTTATACAACAATAAAGTAACAGATGGTACATCTAAATTTATTTACAACCATTTTGGTTTAGTTACAGCTTGGAAAAGTGATAAAGATAAACAAAGCAGACACGCTATAGGTTTAGTTAGTGTACAACGTAATAATTTTAATAATACAATTAGTATGGGTGGTAATACTAATAACTCTTCTATAGCAAAAGACATGTTAAACATTGCAACTAAAAAGGGAACAGTTAACAATTTAAATAGTTATTATGAAGGACTAGGTTTTGATGCACTTTTATTAGACACAATGTATAATAAATTTATTTCTTTAGAAGATGTTGGAAGAACTGTTTCTCAAAATCGAAAATTAACATTAACAGGCAAAATGAACGAACTTAATTTTTCATACGCATATTCTTATAAAGATGAATTTTATGTTGGTGGTAGTATTGGCGTTCCAAAAATAAATTATTCAAGTACTCTTACACACACCGAAAAAGATTTAAACGATAGTATGCGAATTGGCTTTAATTCAAATGGCACATTTACAACTTCTTATACTTCGTTTCCAAACGAAATAAACGACATTTATAAAAATTATTTAGGGTTTAACGAATTAACTTACACAGAATATTTTGAAAGTAATGGAACAGGTTATAATATTAAATTAGGATTTATATATAGATTTAACGATGCTTTTAGGTTTAGTGGGTATTACAATTCAGGCACAAATTTTAAAATGACAGATGTTTATTATAACCAAATAATAACAGATTGGGATAGTAAAAAAAGTGTAACGGTTAAAGTGCCCGATGAAGGCGGAAGATACGAATACAAAATTAAAACACCATCGCGCATGGGGGTTGGGTTTGCTTATGTTTTAAAAAAAGTAGGAATTTTTGCGCTGGATTACGAAGCAAGTAATTACGCCAAAGCAACTATAAGTAGTAGTGATGCAGGTACTTTTGATGGTGTAAATGCAGTTATTGCAAATAAATATAAATTAGGGCACTTTATTAAAACAGGAGCTGAGTTTAATGTAAATCCTTATTTTATAAGATTAGGTTACAACATTTTAAGCAACCCTTTAACAGGTAATTTTACCGGTAAATTTACAAGGCATAGCCCTAGCATAGGCTTAGGAATTAGGTTTAAAGAAAACATGAGTGTTGATTTTTATATAATGCAAATGTATTATAGCGATACGTATTATTTATTTAACACATTAAATACCAATACAAGCATAAAAACTCAACAAACACAAATTGGCGCATCGTTAAATATTAAGTTTAATTAATCTTTAATTTATTTAAACTCATCAATAAAATTAAATTAATTGTCTAATTAGCTTGTTTGTAAAATACTTTAAAAATCCTTAATACAATAGCCTTTTAACTGTTTTTATTCGTTAAATAACATCTTACTGTTTTTGTAACTTTTGTTTTATTAGCAAGTATAACTATTTAAGATGACTAAATTTTACCCTAAAAAAGTAATAAAAAGCATTGTTAATGCAGGTTTAATTAAAGCTAAATCGCCTATTAATCGTAAGGGGATTGTGTTTATTAATAGAATGAGCATTGTAAATACTTTTTTAATGTTAGCATTTTCAGTAACTGTTCCATTTTTAAATTTAAGTCAAGTATTAATTTTTACAATTCCATTTACTTTTTTATTTGCTTTACCTCCTTGGTTAAATTACAAAGGGTACTTTTCGTTTTGTAGATATTATTTTTCTATATTGCCTTTATGTTTTGTTGCAGGTGTTTGTATTCACAATGGTGGCGCACTTGGTGATAAGTACTTAATTTTAACAACAGCAGCAATTCCTTTAATTTTATTTAAGGATAAACAAAAAATTTACTTATTATTTACGCTTAATATTTTTGTTTTTTTATTTGTTATTTGGTACCAAAACTTTTTCCCACCAATGATTAAGTTATCTCCAGAGGTTATTAATGTTTACTTTATTTTAGCTCAACTAACGGTGTTTATGATAATCTTTTTTGTTATATTATATTTTAGAAGTTATACAGATGCTTATGAAAATGAACTTGAAGAAAAAAACAGAATAATTAGTTTAAAAAATCACGAAATTATTGATAGTATTATTTATGCCAAACGTTTACAAGAGGCAATTATGCCACCAATATCTGAAATAAGCAATCAAATACCAGAAAGTTTTATTTTGTATCGCCCAAAAGACATAGTTGCGGGCGATTTTTATTTTGCTGAACAAAAAGGTGATTATTTTGTTGTGGCTGCTGCTGATTGTACAGGACATGGTGTGCCTGGAGCAATGGTTAGCATGGTTTGCAGTAATGCTTTAAACAGAGCAGTTAATGAGCTAAACATCATACAACCTGGTGAAATTTTAGATAAGGTAACTGAATTGGTTGTTTCTACATTTAAAAAAAGTAACCACGATGTAAAAGACGGAATGGATATTTCGTTGTGTGTAATTAATATTAAAACAAAAGAAGTTGCATGGTCTGGGGCAAATAACCCTTTATGGTTTGTAAGTAATAACGAACTAACAGAAATTAAAGCTACAAAACAACCTGTAGGAAAAAACGAGTCGTATAAAAATTTTGCAACTCATTTATTAAATTTAACTGCTGGTTCAATTATTTATTTATTTACCGATGGTTTTGCCGATCAATTTGGTGGACCTCAAGGTAAAAAATTTAAGTATAAACAATTATCTGATTTATTGCTTTCTAATAATAATAAACCTATGAATGAACAATGCGAACTTTTAGATAAAGCATTTACCAATTGGAAAGGTAATTTAGAACAAGTTGATGATGTATGTGTAATAGGATTAAAATTATAAAACTAATTTACCTTATTGTGTTTTATTAATAATGTTAATTTTTGATTCGCCTATTACTCTAAAAGCTGTTCTTCTGTTTTTTTGATGAGCAGATTCAAACTCTTCGCTTTTAGGAACCATTTTATTTATTTCGCTTTCTGGTATAATTGGTTTTGTTTCGCCATAACCTGTTGCTTTAATACGTTTTGCCGCAATTCCTTTACTAATCATATAATCAACACAACTTTGCGCACGCCCTTGCGATAATTTTAAATTATAGGCATCGTTACCACGTGCATCGGTATGCGAACTTAATTCAATATCTAAATTATCGTTAACTTTTAAAATTTCTATAATTTTATCTAATACCTCTTTTGATTTTGGACGCAAAGTGTATTTATTAAAATCGTATTCAACCCCTTCAATTTCAATATCACCTTCAGGAATTTTGTTTAAGAAAAAATCTCTTTGAAAAATTTCACTTTCAGTTTTTCCTTTAGTTGCAACTTCATTAGCACTACCAAAATAACCATTTTTTTGTGCTTTCATAAAATATTCCATGTGAGGTTTTAATGGAGTAGAGTAGAAGCCTGTTTCATCGGTAATTAAAAAGAAAGGTTCTTCGCCATCATGTACATCTTTTATTGTAACTAATGCTCCAGGTATTGGGTCGTTTGTTGCACCATCAAATACTATACCTTCAACAGAAAACTTAATAGGTTCATTTTCGTAGCTAAATATTTTATAACAATGTCCACCTTCACAATCAATTCTATCACTCGAAAAAAAGCCTTTGGTTCCTAAACGTTCCATAATAAAGTAAGCATCATCTTTGCTTGAATTTATTGGAGCATTCATATTTTTAGGCAAACTGTAAGTACTATCATCTACATTTAAACTTGATTTAAAAACATCTAATCCACCTAAACCATTCCAACCATTAGAACTAAAGTATAAAGTGTTGCTAATTGCATGCATAAATGGTGTAATTTCATCTCCGGTAGAGTTTATTGCACTACCTAAGTTTTTTGCTTCGCCTATTGCACCTGTTTCACTAATTTCAGCTACCCAAATATCAAAACCACCTAAACCTCCTGGTCTGTTTGATGAGAAAAATAATTTTGTGCCATCAAAACTTACAAATGGATTTTGAGATTTATAACCTGGCATGTTTATATTTGTGCCAAGTTTCATAGCTTCAAAAAACTTACCTTCAATAGAGCGTGCCATATAAATAAAAGCTTCGTTTCTATTGTTATCGCTCCAACGTGTAAAAAGCATAACTTCATCTGGCGTAAAAACACCCGAGCCTTCATGTAATGCTGTGTTAACTGGTCTTCCAAAATTAACCGGGCGTTGCCAAATAGTATCATCAATTGATGTTTGATATAAATCGCAATAATATTTAGAATCTTGTTTTAAAGGATCGGTTACAACGCCATTTCTACGCGAACTTGTAAACACAACTTTATTTCCTCCAAACGAATAACTAGTACCAAAACTGCTGGTACCTTTATTAAAAACCATAGTGTCCATTAACCTAATTTTAATTAGCTTACGAACTTGACTAGAATCTAATGCAAAATAGCAACTCGATTGTTTTTTTGCAGACACTTTAATTAAAGAATCTGTACCAACCCCTCCATTCATGTAATCATCAAATACTTTTAATGCTTCTTGATATTGTTTTAAATTCATTAAAGAAATTCCATAATAGTAAGGAGCATCAGGGTATACTTTTCGTTCAACACATTTTTTATATGCAGGTACAGCATGTGAATAATCAAAATTTAAACGGTAACTTTGAGCTAAACGGTAAAGAATATAATCAAATTTACTTGAGTTTACTACGGTTTCTTTAGCTGTATTAACACTATCTTTCTTTTTAGTAACCTTTAATTCAGGAACTTTAAAAAGAGATTTCATTTTTAAATTAACTAACTGTGCTTCGTAGGGAATTACATAGTTTCTTAATACTGTTGTATCGTCAAGTACCTTTGCGTAATATACGGCTGCTGTTGCATAATCTGCTTTGGCATAAGCATCATCTGCAATTTCTATCCATACTTTTTTAGATTGAGCATTAATTTTAGTAAAAAAAAGAATACTAAGTAATATTATAGTAAGTTGGTATTTAAGTTTCATAACAATTATAAACGAGGACAATTTCTAATTTCTTGATTTTTTGATTTTTTTCCTAAATAGGTTATTCCAATTTCAAAAGCACCTCTTGTTTTTGAAGTGTTTCTTAAACCAGAGTAATTAAAATCATAAGATATTTTAGCTATATAATTATCTTTTCTAAAACCAACACTTCCAATTCCTGCATCATTAGGGCGAATAATAAAACTTGCTAAAGCATAAAATTTTTCTCCTTTAAAATAATATCCTGCATCTAATGCAATTGTTTGTTGTATAATGTTTACTTGATTATATAAAAGTAGTTTTGGAGTAAAATAAAACAATTCGCTCACATTAATTCTTACTCCTGTATGTGCATAAAAACGCATTGGTAATCTATTATTACTTCCATAAAATGTTTCTTTTGGTTGTGTTAAATTAAAAGCACTTATACCAAAAAATGGATTAATACGAGATTGTTGTTTTGCATAATAATACAAAGCCCCAAAATTTACAACTTCTTGAAATTGGGCTTGCCTTGTGAAATTTTCTTGATTATCTTTATTTTTATCAAAACTACCACCATCAATTGTACTCCATTGGTTATCAAATGAGAATAATTGGTACTCCATTCGTTTTTGAGTAAATCCTGCTTGTAACCCAAAAGATAAATTATGAAATTTCCCTTTGTCAAGTGGTACAGCATACGATGCAGATCCTAATGCTTGAAATACATTGTAATTTCCAAAGCCAGCTCGCATATTACTAATTTGACCGCCAAAGCCCCATTTGCCTTTTGGTAAATCAAAGCTTACTAAACCAGTTGAAAATGGTTTGTAAGCAATTGCATTCCATTGATTACGGTAATGCATGTGTAAACGCATTTTACCATCTACTAAACCCGTCATTGCTGGATTTAAAAATAGAGGTGCCATATCGTACATACTCAAGTGAAAATCTTGAGCGTTAATTGTATTTCCAAAAAAGAACTTAAATACAAATGTTATAATTAAAATTTTCTTCATTATTATCTAATTATTGTAATATCTCCATGTTTTTTAATAACTCTATTGTTGTACATGCTCGTTTCTAGTGTCCAAACATAAACACCAACAGGTTGCGGCTCACCATTTTTTGTACCATCCCAACCTTTCTTTTGGTCGGTAGTTTCAAATAACAATTCGCCCCAATTATTATAAACTTTAAACGTCATTTTTTCAAAAGGGCCACCTTTTACAAATAATAAATCGTTATTGTTATCATTATTAGGACTAAATGCAGTTGGTACTTGAGGTAAAAGATTTACTTCAATTCGTTTACTTGTTGTATCGCTACATCCATTTTGGTCGTAAACGGTTAACGTTATAACAAAACTACCAGGTTCTTGATACGAATGTGTAGGGTTTTGATTTAAACTACTTCCACTTTCATCTCCAAAATTCCAACTCCAACCATTAACTGCATTTGTTGGAGTAGAAAAATCTGAAAAATAAACTGGTTCTTGAGCTACCGTAGGGTTGTTGGTCATACCAAATTCAGCATTTGGTTTTGGATTTATAGTAATTAATTTAGTAATACTTGCAGTACACGAATTATTTGTAGTTGCAGTTAATTGCACATTATAAGTATTGGCTAATGAATATGAATAAGTAGGGTTTTTTATTGTACTTGTTCCCCCTGCGGCATTGCCAAATTGCCATAACCAACCCGTTATATTTCCAGGTGTTACAAAACTACTGTCGCTAAATGATGCTGCTAAATCTTGACATGCATTTTTTAAAGAGAAGTTAGGTATTGGCAATGAATTAACTGTAATTCGTTTACTTGTTGTATCCGAACAACGCACACCTGAACCGTTTGTCCCAGAAACTGTTAATGTAATTACATAACTTCCAGTGTTTGTATAAGTATAAATTGGATTAGAAAAACTTGAAACACTAGTTGGACTAAAACCAAAATTCCAACCGTAAGACAAACTACTTGTTCCGTTAGCTAATGAGTTGTTTGTAAACAATACAGGGTCATTAACACATTTTTTTGCACTTATTGAAAATAATGCTTCTGGCGAATCTACAAATGTTACAGCAATTGTTTGGCTGTTAGGTGGGCAATTATTACTTAAAGCTTCTAATCTAATAATTACCGAACCTGCACTTAAGTTAGCAGGAGAAGGAAAGTATTGTGTATTTAAAGATACAACATTTGGCGTAAAAGTACCAGGAGAACTTGTAAATGGTGCGCTCCAACTAAAACTATTAAAGTTTCCACTAATTGTACCGGTTAACGGAATAGGTGCGTTTCTGCAAACTGCTGTAGTTGTTGATGTTATTTGCACTATTGGGGTTTGTGATATGTTTACTCTAATTGTATCTGATTTTGATGGAGGACAAATACCTCCAATTGATGTTAAATAAAATTTAATTTCATTTAAATTTTGATCATTTGTACTTAAAGTGTATGATGCATTTGATTGTGGAATTTGAGTAAATGCTCCCGTTCCGTTATAAGTTGACCAAGTTCCTGAAAGTCCTCCAGAAATTGTGCCACTTAAAGAAACTAAAGTAGATGTTGAACAAATAGTACCAGAAGTACTAGTTAAAATATTTGGTTGTGGAATAATGTTTACAGATATGGTTGTACTAACTGGGGCACAACCTGCTTGACCTGGAAGTGTAACTGTATAAATTATATTACTTAAAGTGTAATCTGATGTGCTAAATTGATATGTTGGAACTAATGTTTGATTTGTAGGAAAAAATAATCCTGTTCCGTTTCCTGTATTCCAAGTAGGAGCCATTGTTGATCCAACAGCACTTGCAGATAAAGTTATAACACTTTGGTTTGTACATGCAAATGTATTAGAGGCTGTAATTTGAGGTGGATTTATAAATGTTACAGTAAAGTTTGTAAAAGTATTTACACATCCAGGATTTGGCCCTGAACTTGTTAAAGTAAAGTTAATTGTACCTGCGGTAATGTCAGCTGATGATGGTGTATAAGTTGTAATTGGTCCTGGTACACCATAAATACCACCGCTGCCGCCTGTCCAGTTTGCAGATAAAGCAGTTCCTGGTAAAACAGCCCCAGTTAAATTTAAAAATGTAACATTATTTTTACAAACAGGTGCAATTGTACTTGTTATTGAAACTACAGGTTTTTTATTTATTACTACAGTTGCTGTGTTACTTACTGGTTCGCAACTACCAACAGATGTTAAAGTAAAATTAATGTTGTTTGATAATTCATCACCCGAAGAAAAGAAGTAAGGAACTGAAACAGTATTTAATGTTGATGTGTAAGCTGGCGCAAATGTACCAGTACCTGTTGTTGACCATAAACCAGTAATTGCTCCACCTGTTACAGTACCAGTTAACATAACAGATGGTGTACCTGCGCAAACTTGAACTGTTGGTTGTGTAACTACTTGAACTTTTCGTAAAAAAGACGACATATAATGAAATAATCCTCCTGTATTTCCATTACCTCCAAAAATACCCAGTGCAAAATCGTTTGGAGAAGGAAATAAAGTTGTTGTATATGTATTTAAAATAGTATAAGTACCAATTGGGCATGTAGCTAAACTGCTTAAATTTAATTGAGCACCCCAAAATGGTCCACCTATTAAAGTTGAAGTACCAGGAACTTGTGTAAACGCTCCTCCAGGAACAGGAATAGACAATGTACCTGTACTATTTGTTAATGTAAATGAATTTTGAGCACCATTTTTACATAATAAATTAACGTAAAAACCTTGGTTGTTTGTGCGCGAAAAAGCAACTAAACTTGAACCTGCACAACTTAAAGGAGGTAAAATGGCTTCACCTAATTCGCAACCGGTGCCTGATGCGTGTAAACAATAAACTTTTTTATTTGCATTTATGTAGGTTAAAGGTTGAGTAGTTTTATAATGATAAGTATCGCCTTTATTCATTAATGTATTTGTAACTACACCATCGTTAATTGTAAGTTGAGTAAAATTATCTGTTGCTACAACATAAGCCCCTTCATGCTCTGCTGCCGCCATAAATCCTTTATTTAAAATATAATCTGTGCCTGTTATTTCTACAGGGACAATTTGATCTCCCATTAAATCAAAACAACCAGTAACGCCACTTACTGAGTCGTCTGCAACTGTTACACAAATGTCCTTATCAGAACTTATAGCTGTGCCACTTAAATTATTCCCAATTACATTGGTGTTTTGAACCATATTTTCAATTGTATAAACATCTCCAGCATTAACTAACATTATACTATAAGTAGTATTTGCTGGATGACCAACTACATTTGTTTTTGGTAATATCCATACAGTTGTGTTTGGTTTAGTAGCAACAATGTTAATTTGTTGTTTGGGTTGAGTTAAAATGCCGTCGCAATTTAAATCTTGCGCGTTGCTACCACAAGCAGTGCCAGTGAAATTCTGATTTCTCCATCTAGTTTGAAAAGGGCAAAAGAAATCTTTACCAAAACCATTTTGACCTTTTAAAGAAAATGTTTCAGGATTAAGAAAGCCAGAGGCTCTAGTAATTACATCGTAAACAACTGTAATGTTAGGGTTGGTGTTTGCAGGCACAGTTGGGTTTAATGCTGCTGATATGTATAATCCATAGGGTAAAACAGTGTTTGCTGGCCTCGATTCCCAAAAATCATAACCTAATGATGTAGGAGTTGCTAACTTGTTTTTCCATAGCATATAATCAAATGTCCCAGTAAAATCTAATACAAACGTTGTATCGTATTGGCTTGGGCCACTTAAGGCAGGTTGCCTAAACCTAACAACAGTTCCTGGTTGTCCGGCAAAATGAAATTTTATATCATCTTTCCAAAAATGGTCTGGTGTTACCCATGGTGCAGCAAACCAAAAACTAGTATCTATTTGTGCAGATACTTTAAATGTATTTAACGTAATAATAAAAAACAGTATTACTAATTTATTTTTTTTCATCTTCTGCTTTTTTGTTTTTTAAGTTAGTTTTAATTGAATTATCAATGTTGTTAAATTCTTCTTCATCAGCATCTAATACCTTATCTGTAACAGTTTTACGTTTTTTATGTGCTTTGCTAAATCTTAAAACAATTTCGTGCGAACCTGTTGAATAATTTTGCAGTTGTGTAGTAGTGTAATCATAAGCATATGCTATAGAAAATTGTTCAAGTATTGTTGCTCCAATCATCCCCGACATTGATGCATTATGGCGATAGTTAAACCCAATCCAATAACTATTTTTATAAGTTAGTTTTAAATTTCCTTCAATTTGATAAGGTGCAGGAGCATTAAATCTTGCTAAAATGCTTGGTTGTAAAACCCATTCTTTTTTCTTTTTATCTAATGTAAAATTATAACCTGTTGCAACATAATTATGTGCAGTTAATTTTCCTTTAGTGTTACTCCAATTTATACGAGAGCTTATTAATGATAAACTACTAAAGCTGAAGAAAAATTTATTTGAATATAAATATAAGCCTGCATTGCCATCAAATACATTAGCGTTTAAAATGTTACTTCTTAAAAACGGATCATCTATATCAGTTGGGTAAGGAACTGCATCGTAAATTTTAATGTTATATTGTGCAGCGCCAGCACTAACCCCAAAGCCTAATTTATAATTTTTATTTATTTTTAAATGATAAGCATATGCTGCTGAAAAACCTGTTTGATTTAATAAACCAACCCTATCATTCATTAATGTGCCTCCAATTGCCATATAGGGTTTCTTTTTAAAAGTACCGTATCCATTTGCATAGGCTGTTCTAGGTGCATTTTCAAATCCGCTCCATTGTTGTCTGTATTGAAGAGAGTACTCTTGTCCAGGAAAAACACCCGCATAAGCAGGGTTATAGATAAATGGGTTATTAATAAAATTAGTAAATAATGTTTGTTGTTGTGCAAATGTAAAAGCAACAAGTAAACAAAACCCAACTACTATATATTGTTTTAATTTCATGTTCTATTTTAATAAAGTTACTGTTCCTTTAAAAATTCTACTTTCGTTATCGTTTAATTTTATCACATAAAAGTAGGCGCCAACTGGTAATGGATTACCTTTGTAGCTTCCATCCCAAGCATTAGAATAACCTGTACTTTTAAATAACTCTTCGCCCCATCTATTAAAAATAGATATTTCGGCTTTTGGATAATATACATCTATAAAATCTAAACGCCAGATATCGTTTTTGCTATCGTTATTTGGTGAAATAATATTTGGAATCAGTTTTGTTATTTCAGATGCTATGTTGTTTATTTTTACAAGATTGGTAAATGTACTAACACAGCCAAATTGGTCAGTAATAGATAAACCTACAGTATAAGTTCCATTTACTGTATAGGTTGTATTTGGATTTTGAATTGTGCTTACTTCCCCATTTCCAAAATTCCAATTCCACGAAACAGCTGCAGTGCTAGAATCTATAAAAGCAACATTACTTGTTAAACTTACCAAATTACTTATTGAGTATATAAATTTAGCAACCGGACGAGGTGTTATATTTACAGATTTGGTAATACTAGTTTGACAATTATTTGTACTTGTTACAACATGTGTAATATTATATATACCTTGACTTGGGAAAATTATTGATGTGTCTTTTGCAAATGAAAATCCAAAACCTCCAAAATCCCAATAATATCCTGTAGTTAAAATAGAACCTGGGGCTTGAATTGTAGATAAATCAGTAAAATTAATTTTTTGAGCAGATCCTGAACATTCTCTGCTTATTGCAAAACTTGCTGTTGGCAACCCATAAACTGTTGCAATTCGAGTAGTTGAGTTTGCACAACCATAGTTGTTTTTTACTTCTAAAGTTACAGAATAAGTGCCTGGTGTTGAATACGTTGTAACGGGATTAACAGAATTTGAATTTACACCATTTCCAAAATCCCATTGCCACGAACTTAATGGTGTAGGGTAGGAGTTAAGCGATAAATCAATAAAATTAGATGGTTGATTTAAGCATACAGGGCTTACAGTAAAGTTTGCTGATGGTTCATCTCTAAAATCAATCCTAACTTGATCGCTAACTCCTAAACATAAACCATTAGCTGTTGTACTAAAATTTAAAACTACAAAACCATTTAAAGTTTCGGTTGGAGTGGCTACATATGTTGGCGTTAATGAAGTAGGAGAACTAGTAAACGTACCACTACCTCCATACCAAACACCCGTGTTTGTTGCTGTACCTGAAATTACTGCATTTAATGAAACTATTGGTAAATTTTTACAACTATTTAAATCAGGACCAACAGTTACACTAGGTGGTTGTGTAAAAATTACATTTACACTATCCGAAACAGGCTTACATTGTTGATTGTTTGTACTTGTTAATTTAAGTTTAACAGTTCCTGCAGTAATATCAGCCGGACTTGGTATATAATTATTAATTAGAGATAGGTTATTAGGAATAAATACCCCTGAGCCAAAAGTTTGCCATTGTCCTGTACTTGTAGTAGTGCCAGAAACAATTCCAGTTAAAAAAACTGTGGGATTATTTGCACACCTTAAAATAGGGTTAATAGAACTTGCATAAACTTTTGGGGCTTTTTTAATTGCAACTTTAAGTGTATCTTTTACGTTATTACAACCTGGTGTATTTGTGCTAGTTAATACTAATTTAATTTGCGTTAATGAAGTATCTGAATTTGATAAATTGTAAATACTATTTAACACTGTAGGTCCGGGGACAAAGGTTCCATTTGCAGGCGCAACTGAATTCCATATCCCTTGATTAGAAGAGCTAATCACATTTCCACCTAATTGAACGGTTCCGTTATTTGAACAAATTGTTTGTGGTAAACCAGCATTAACAATAGGAGGTTGTTTAATATGTAATTTAAACGAATCTGTTTTATTTGGACAAATACCTGTACTAGTTAAAACAAACTTAATAATACCACCAACAGTTGTAGGAGTAGGTTTAACAAGAGTATCAATTAAAGCAGGAGTATATACATTACTTGTGTAAGTTGTTAAAGGTGAGCCAAAAGTACCAAAACCGTTATATGACCAAACTCCAGTGTTTGGCCCTCCACCAATAATTCCAGCTAAATTATAGGTAGTATTTCCACAAATGGTTGCGCTTGGAACTGCGCCTGCTTTTACATAAGTTTCACTTCCAAATTCACTTCCAAAAGCAAAAGCGCTTCCTGAAGTAGATAATCCGTTTCTTGCACCAGCGCCAAATAAATCGTTTGCATTTTTAATTACGTTGTGCGAACCAACTGAAATCTGAGCAGTTGTAAAATATAATCGTGCAGCAACTATATCGCCCGATGTGCCAGGTACAGTAGTAAAACTAAGCGGACTAATTGGCACTGGTGTTCCGTTGCTGGTTAAAGTAAACGAGCCTTGGTTACCATTACGCGTATATAAATGTAAGTTTAATGAATCTGAACTTAAACGAACAAATGAGTTTGTGTAAGAGCCTGCACAATAAGCAGCTGGTAATTGTGCCCCACTCATTTTACATCCATAACCAGCCATTTGAAATAAATAAGTTGGTTTACCTGTTTTTATGTAAGTTAAATCAGAAATATTTACAGAATAGGTTTCGGCACTATTAATTAACCAACTTATAGTACCTGTTGGTGTTGTAATTGATAAACTTGTTCCATTTTCGGGAGCTAAAATGTATGCAACTTCATTTAAAGCGTTTCCTTTTACTATAACATAATCTTTACCAATTTCTGAACTATTTGTAATTTGATCGGCAAAATAGGAATTACAAGATGTGTTAGTTTTAACAGCACCATTTATTGTTATTGCAATATTTCTATCTGCAGAAACAATACTACCGGCAAGTTCGCTTGGGTTAACAACTCCATTGTCTTTCATCGAAAACGTTTCGCCTTGATTTAAAGTTATAGCAAAGGTTACATTTTTTGCACGCCCAACACAAGCTGCTCTTGGTGTTATTAATACAGTAGTTAAACTTGCACTTGTTGCTACAATATCAAATCCTACACCTGCATCGGTAAAGGAAGTTGCACTACTGTAAGTATTTGGAAAAGGTAAATAAAAATCAGTTCCTAAAGCTCTTTTTCCTTTTAATGATAATAATTCTTTATTTGTTGTTGAATTTATTGAATAATAAGCATTTATTGGGTTTGTAGCGCTTATATAAATACCTTTATTTGAAACAGAATTTGTTGGAGAACTTTCAACTGCTGTTATTGAAGGTGTTAAATTAACTAAAGTAGTAGTATTTGCGGCTATTACAAAACTGAAGTTTAATGCTGATAAATTGGCTGGTTGTCTAACATAAACTGTGCTTGGTAGTGAACTGGTTTGAATATTAAGCCCAATTGGGTTATCGCCCATTGTGGCAGAAATATTCGGTGCAACAAACCAAAAACTCGTATCTTGTTGAGAATAAAGGTGAGTAGAGCCATAAATAAAAAGTAGGATAAAGAATAATTTTTTTATCATATGATGTTTATCAAGTCGGTGTATTAAACTACGAATATAAA